>VAPF01087373.1_pt1 | contig 69373 bp, 70 predicted proteins | sample 3393931 | NCBI WGS metagenome assembly VAPF01 (sample SAMN08290437, study PRJNA428436) | hydrothermal vent metagenome | isolation source: Deep-sea hydrothermal vent chimney | place: Atlantic Ocean: South-mid Altantic Ridge | depth 2773 m m | reverse complement strand
GTTCAGCCTCGGAATCATCCCTAAAATAATCAAAGGGGAATGAAAGAAAGGCATAGCGCAGAGAGCATGGCGCATAGCGTTAAAGCCTGGAAACAGAAGACCAGGATGAAAAGTAATACCAACTGATGATAATTATAAAATCCCCCTCAGTCCCCCTTTACAAAAGGGGGAGACCTGAACAGTTACCCTTACTGTTTAATTCAAGAGCATTATACGTTACTGTATTTAAAAAATTGGGTACTAAGCGGGAGGTTTCCTTGCCTTTATATATGCTGAAAACACCATCTTTTCAACCCCTTTCCCGAAATTCCAGCTTCTGATTATCTCGTCGCTGTTGTCCTTGTCCTGAATAACAATATCAGTGAAACCTGCTCCGGTCAGGATTTCCTTTAGTTCCTCCACGGGAACCGCGCCGGTTATTCAGCCGCTGTATGCGTCTTCATTTTTCCGTATCTCCCCGGAAAATTCACCTTTTTTCAGCACATCGGAAATCGCCAGTCTGCCCCCTGGTTTTAGCACACGGAAGGCCTCATTTATGACAGACTGCTTGTCCGGTGAAAGGTTGATCACGCAGTTGGATATGATCACATCGACCGATGAATCATCAACAGGCAGGCGCTCAATGTCTCCAAGCCTGAATTCCACGTTTTTAACCCCAAGCCTGTCGGCGTTCTCCTTTGCCCTTTCAACCATTTCCGGCGTCATGTCCACGCCCGTAACAAAACTCTTCGGACCCGCCTTCATGGAGGCAAGGAAGGCGTCGAATCCCGCGCCGCTTCCAAGGTCGAGAATATGTTCGCCTTCTTTAAGATCGGCAATCGCATGTGGATTGCCGCAGCCGAGGCCGAGATTCGCCTCGCCAAGCCCTGTTTTCAATTCTTCATCGGAATAGCCAAGCCGCCGCCCTGTTTCAAGAATACTTACAGACCCTGAATTTGGAGAGCAGCAACTGGCGGAAGGAAGAGAGGACGCCTCATTTAATGCTACTTTTGAATAGCTTTTAATTACAAGATGTTTGATGCTTAATCTCCCTCTGTCTGTCATTTAACCTCCATTAAGGATTTTTTCCGTGGTCCCGCCGGCTTTTTATTGTGCAACTTCCCCGGGTCTTCACGCCTGGAGGCGTTTTGTCTTATCAACCATCAGATCGGCAACGGCTTTTGTAAATGCGGTCGGGTCTTTCGGCTTTGAGCCCTCCAGCAGAAGGGCTTGATTATAAAGCAAATCCGTGAACTCTTCAAGCAGGCGGTTGTTCTTATTATCTTCAAACAGCGCGTTCATGGTCTCGATGACCGGATGGGAAGGGTTAATCTCGAGAATTCTTTTGGACGCTGGAATGTCCTGTCCCATCGCCTTCATGAGTTTCTCCATCTGCGGGTCCATACCCCCTTCATCGGCAACAAGACAGCAGGCTGAATCTTTCAGTCTGCCCGAGAGCCGGACCTCCTTGACGTCGTCTTTCAGCCGGTTGCTGATAAGCTCAATCAGTTTTTCATATTCCTTCCTGGCCTTCTTCTTGTCGTCTTCCCCTGATTTATCAAGATCCAGGTCCCCTTTTACCGCGGATTTGAGCTTTTTCCCTTTGTAAGTGCCCAGCCCTGTCATGATGATATCGTCAATTTCGTCCAGCATTATAAGCACTTCGTAATCTTTTTCTTTAAATGCTTCAAGATACGGGGACGTTATTATTTCGTTACGGGAGGCGCCGGTTATATAGTAAATGTCTTCCTGCCCCTCTTTCATGTTGTCGACATATTCCTGGAGACTCACATATTCGCCTGGTTCTTTTTTTGTCGACTCAAAAAGAAGCAGGTCGGCTATCTGTTCCCTCCTGGAGAAATCGAAATGTATCCCTTCCTTTAATACCCTTCCGAATTCTCTGTAAAAATTGAGGTATTTGGCGGGATCGTTTTTCTTCATATCAGCGATTGTATCGAGCACCAGTTTCGTAATGTTTTTTCTGATGACCGCGATATGCTTATTGTTCTGGAGCAGTTCTCTTGAGACGTTTAACGGGAGATCCGAGGAGTCGACGACTCCCTTCACAAACCTGAGGTATACAGGGAGCAAATCCTCGCAGTGGTCCATTATCCGGACCCTTTTGACATACAGGGCAGGGCCGATCTTGTAATCTTTATAAAGGATATTAATCGGGGCCCGTGAGGGTATGTACAGAAGCGCCGTAAATTCGGAAGTCCCTTCGGCCCTGTAGTGAATTACGTCGGCGGGTTCAGAAAAATCACCCGAGATATGTTTGTAGAATTCAGTATACTCATCCTGACTGACTTCGGACTTGGGTTTAAGCCAGATCGCCTTGCCCGAATTCAACCTCTCTTCTTCCCTGACCGTGTATTTTTGTCCCTTTTCGATCGTACTCTCTTTTTCACGCTCTACATCCATGACGATGGGGTGCTCAATGTAATCGGAATACCTCTTTACTATGTCGCGTATCTCCTCTTCATTGAGATATTTCTTCTCTTCTTTTTTTATGTGCAGAATAATATCAGTGCCCTTGTCCGCCTTTTCTATGTCTTCCACGGTAAACGCGCCGTCGGATGACGATTCCCATTTAACGCCTTTTTTATCTTTCCTGCCGGCTTTTCTGGACAGTACCGTGACCTTGTCGGCAATCATAAAGGACGAATAAAATCCAACGCCGAACTGACCGATCAGCCCGGGGTCGTTTTTTGTCTCCCTGTCGCGCAATGCCTTGATGAAGTCCTGAGTCCCGGAATGCGCGATTGTTCCCAGCGCCTCTATTATCTCCTCCCGGGTCATGCCTATGCCGTTGTCATGTATGGTCAGAGTTCCAGCGTCCTTGTCCGCTGTGATTTTGATCTTCCATTCTCCGTCCCCTTCCAGGATATCTCCGTTTGTGAGAGATTCATAACGCGCCTTGTCTATGGCGTCCGAGGCATTGGAGATGAGTTCCCTCAGGAATATCTCCTTGTGGGAATAAAGGGAGTGTACCATCAAATCCAGTAATTGTTTGACTTCTGCTTTAAATTCAAGACTTTCTACGGCCATATTCAGAATACTCCTTGCTTTTGATTTAAATTTAACCCAAATACTATTTAATTGGCGGGTTTAACCGCTATCTTTGGGTCAGTGAAAGCACAATGCTCATTTTTAAAATATAAAATTAAAGAAAAAAAATCAATACACGGCATCCCGTTATTTCTAATGATGCCTCCTCCACAGGATTTTTCTTATAATCCCGCCGTAAAATGTCTCCCTTGCGCTCAGCGCCCCGTACGGACAAAACTCTATGCAGCAGTAACACCTGATGCATCTGTCGTAGTCGAAGCTGATTCCATTTTTAGTTACTGTTATTGCCTTTGCATGGCAGTAACGCAGGCATTCGCCGCAGAGCCTGCATATTTTATCATCCGGAACGGGTCTCTGTACCAGGTGTCTTCTCATGAAGCCGTGAAGCTTTCTGGGGCCGAAGATTACGGGGACTGTTTCAGGCAGCCTGAAATCCTTTATCACTGGAAAGTCGCCTTCTTTCTCTATTTCTTCGCTGACGAAGCCTGCCGCTCTGGCGGCTTTATTTGTGAACAGTCTGTCCGGATCAATACCCAGCAGCTCGCAGACAGTGATGTCCAGAGCAACCGCATCACTGCCGCCCATAAGCAGACCCAGATGTTTTGGAATTCCGCTTCTGCCCGGCCCCGCTCCTTCCATCGCCAGTATGCCGTCAATAATCGTCAATGAGGGGCGGAGCGCTTTGTATATCCTGACTAGCAGGCCGGCGAACATCTCCCTGTCAACCCCTGTCCTGAAATGCCACTCCGGTTTTCTCATGCCGACAATACAGCCGAACAAATTTTTCACCCCGAGCGTCAGTAGCATCTGGGTATGTGTTTTTAGTTTTGGGAGGTTTATAATAACATCCGCGTTTACAGCGTCTTCAGCGATCTCGATTTTGTTAAACGGAGGGCCGATGTCAAAGGGCACGGAACGCCTGAACTCCGTGCAATCTATATTCAGACCATTCAGCGCTTTTTTTATGCCGCTCTCCATGATCACTTTATCGAATGCCCCTGACCCCGGGCTGTCTGATATCTGTGGGACAGCCCCTTTCGCCAGCACATATTCCGCTGAAGCCCTGATGATCAGCGGATGCGTCAGTATTGCGCTCTCCGGCGGGGCGGGTGCGAGCAGGTTCGGTTTTATTAAAACCCGGCTGTTTTTTCTGATATGACCGGAGTCGATGGATTCCAGAAGCTCAAAGATTTGAGGCTTGAGTTCTTCATAATTGTAAGATGATTTTTTCAGTATTACTTTCGGCATGCTAAATCATAATATCTTAAAATATCGGGGGAAATAGTTGATCTTGCAATATTCCGTTCCTGAACAGGCACTGGGAAATGATCAGGAAAATAAAAATCCGCCCCGGATATACGGGGCGGATTTCCGATTATTTGCCGGACGACTTCCTCAGGTATTTAAAGAAATCGCCTTTTGTCGACAAAATCAGCCAGTCTTTTTCGGATAATGTCGTCTGATAGGTCTCCATGGTCTTGATGAAGCCGTAGAACTCACGGGATTCAGGACTTTTGTTATACGCAGCGGCATATATAGCGGATGCCTCTCCGTCGGCCTGGCCGATGATTTCCTGGGCGGTTTTATAGGCCTCGGACTGAATCTTTTTCAGGTCGCGTTCCTTGTCGCCAAGGATCTTGGATGCCTCACCCTGACCTTCAGAGCGAAATTTGTCCGCCATCCGCTTGCGCTCTGTAATCATCCGTTCGAATATCTTCTCCCGGACTTCTTCCACGTAATTAATTCTCTTGAATCTCAGGTCAAGCAGTTCGATCCCGAGCGCAAGGGTCCGCTTGCCGGCTACTTCAACGATGGCCTGTGTTATTTTTTCCCTGCCGTACTTGATTTTACGTAAAACCTCGGCCTTTTCCCTCTCCGTCAATTCCTCGCTTACCTGGTATTCCCGGTTTGTCGAACGGATTATCTCAACCAGCTCGTAAGTGGCGATCGCGTTTCGGACCTCGCCGTCCAGAATATCATCCAGCCGGCTTTGCGCGCCACGTTCGTCACGTACCCGCTGAAAGAACAACAGCGGGTCTGCTATCCGCCAGCGAGCGTAAGTATCAACCCAGATAAATCTTTTATCCCTGGTGGGCACCTGGTTGGGATCGCCGTCCCATTCCAGAAACCGTCTCTCGAAATAATTGGCTGTCTGGACGAAGGGTATCTTGAAATGGATACCCGGGCTCACCACCGGCTCGCCAACCGGCTTGCCGAATTGCGTGATTATGACCTGTTCTGTTTCGTTGACAATATAAGCGGAAGACATAATGGCAATCAGGGCCAGAAACACTATGCCTGCAAGCACAATATATTTTTTGTTATTCATCTTGAACCTCCCTTATCGAACTGAAACAGCGGCAGTATACCTGTGGCTTCCTCGTCTGTGATAAGCTTTCTTCCGACATTTTGCATGACATCATTCATGGTTTCCAGGTAAATACGTTGACGCGTCACCTCTTTTGCTTTCAGGTATTCTTTAAAAACAGCATCGAATTTTGCAGCTTCGCCGCGCGCATTATTGACACGTTCCATTGCGTATCCCTTAGCTCCTTCAATAGACCTCTCTGCCTCTCCACGTGCCCTGGGGATTACCTTGTTATATTCAGACAGTGCCTGGTTAATCAATTTTTCCCCCTCCTGCTGAGCTTCATTGACTTCATTAAAAGCGGGTTTTACGGATTCGGGCGGATTAACGTCCTGCAGCACAACCTGTACCACCTTTATTCCCATTTCGTACTGGTCGCATAATTCCTGGAGTTTCGCGGCGACGGTGTTAGCGACTTCCTGACGTCCGATGGTCAGCACCTCGTCCACCGAACGGTCACCAACAATCTTACGCATCATCGCTTCATTGATGTCCCTGAAGGTCTGTTCCGGATGTCTCACGCGAAACAGAAAGTTGTAAGGATCCTTGATGCGGTATTGCGCGATCCATTCCACTTCAGCGGCGTTCAGGTCACCCGTTAACATCAATGACTCTTCCTGATAGCCTTTTGAAGTATATCGGGAGTTAGTGCTGGACGCTCTCGTCCGGAATCCAAATTCAAGTTTTAATTGCCGCTCGACCGGTACCTTGTAGACCTGTTCTATTCCAAATGGTAATCTGAAATTCAGGCCGGGATTGACTGTACGGGTGTATTTGCCCAACTGCAGAATAACTCCGACTTCAGCCGGTTCAACGGTGAAGACCGAAGAAAGCAGAAAGACCAAAAGCAGTACCGCAAGCGCCACGCCGATGATTATTTTGGGGTTAAATTTTGGCAGCCGGAAATCCTTTGGTAACTGAAGATCTTTAATATCAAACGGGGTTTTCGGATCCATCTGTCATTACCTCCTCTGGCGCTGTCATTACCGGCTTGACCGGAAACCCAGAACCATTCAAATTAATAAACTCTCTGAGCCACTCCGCATCAAGCGTGCAATGGGGCAGAGGGTAACAGTTTTCCTGTTCCTGATACCTCGCGGCACCGCTGTGTTACAGGTAACATGAATAATAAAACAAAAAAAGGGAAAAATACAACTATTTTGCGATTTGTTATGACCGGAGGCCGGCTTTCCGTGAACATCGAAATTGCAGGTGAGCTGAACGGGATAATTTATATCGACGCTGGACTGGTCGGGGCGAGAGGATTCGAACCTCCGACCCCCTGCTCCCAAGGCAGGTGCGCTAGCCAAGCTGCGCTACGCCCCGAAGAATATATACTATATGATAACAAAAATAAAAATCAAACAAATGAAGGTTTACGCGGGGTTATTCGTGACTACGGCGCCGCGTGATATTCATACAGGTCAATAATTAAGAATTTCCAGGTAGTCCCTGATGTCCCTGGCGTCAGCGCCTGTCGACTTATGTTTTTTCAGCTCCAGGTCTTCCCGGGCCCTTTCCGTATCACCCTGATAACCGGGGTCGAGTTTTATCGCCTTTGTCATGGCCGAGGACGCGTCGCCGTACCGGCCCAATGCGTTAAAACAGAGAGCCAGCCCGAGGTAAGGCGTGCTTAAGTCAGGGGCCCTTTTAATTGCTTCACTATAGGATTTGACGGCTGATGCGAATTTGCCGAGCCTGTAATATGAATTGCCCATACTGATGTACGCTTTTTCAGGCGTGGGATAAGTGAGGTTGGAGACGGCCTTTTGATAGTAAGATATTGCTGTTTCATACCGGCCTGATTTTTCATACGCGTAGCCCAGGTTATTGTTCGCGTCGGAATAGTCAGGATCGATCTTTAAGGCCTTTTTGAAATGTTTTATGGATTCCTCTGTCTCGTTAAAGTGAAGAAGATAGATAATGCCAATCGCATTGAGGACCCTTTGATCGTTCGGGTTGAATTCGTATGCCTTCTGGAATTCCACGAACGCCCTCTGTATTTTATTGGTATCAAGAAACGCGACGCCGAGCTTATAATGCGCGGTCGCGTCTTCAACGCTAATTTTTGTTCCGGTGAAGGCACATGAAATCACGGAAGAAAAAAGAAGTAAAACAGCAAAAAAATTCAGTCTCTTCAAAATTTATTGCCTCCTGTGAAAAATTTAATAATCTTGAGTTTAAGCAATTTCAGCAACAGTATTCAAGGAAGTTCAGGCGACTACCGGCGGCCTGAATAATATTCAGCGACCTCAATGGCGTCCCATGGCCGGCAGTCCTCTTTCGTGAATCCCAGCAGTCCGGCGGATCTGTATACTGTTTTAATGTCAGTGCCTTCAATCTCCAGAAATTCAGGGATGTACTCATATTCATCATGGTACTTGTCGAGTTCGAAATGGACCCCTTCAAGTTCATAGGTTGTCCTGTCTTTTTTCATCTCCATCCATGCCGAAAAACCGGCCGATTCGAGAATAATCCTCATTGTATCGAAGTCCGATACTCTAGTCTCTTTTTCTTCCCTCACCTTCGCTTCAGTATCCACGATATCTTTTTTAAATGTAATGACGGCCTTTCCCCCTTCTTTTCTGAGCCTGAGCATTCCCCCGTTTTTCCGGATCGAATTATCGGTGGAATCGTAGTATATCGCGTATATTTCACCATCGAAGACCTTTTTTGCTCCCAACGAGACGAGTTTCTCTGCTGTCTTTTTTCTGTCTATATCGAGAATCTTTATTTCTATCTCGCGCATACCTGAATCTTTTTGTCAACGGCGGACATGCTGAAGTGGCCGCCCTGAATCGTGAATGACACGGAACGTTATAGCACGGACTGTTCCGCCCAGAGGAAAGTTTTGTTTTTTCCACGCATTTTTGCCGTGTACAGCGCCTTGTCGGCGTTTCTTATCAATTTCTTCGGATTGTCGTTATCAAAGGGATAGGATGAAATACCGATACTTATAGTTATATCTTCTTTAGGATACAAGTTCCATGAACGGTCGAGCTTTTCTCTCACAGTGGTTCTTATCCTTTCGGCAACGAAGAACGCCTCGTCTTTGTCCGTCTGGGGCATAATTACGGCGAACTCCTCGCCGCCGATCCTTGCCAGAACATCGGTCGCTCTCAGCGATTTATTGATTACCTGAGTCAGGTTTTTCAATAGCTCGTCGCCGGCTGGATGGCCCTCCGTATCATTGAACAGCTTGAAATCATCAATATCTATAATACACAAGGAGAAACTCAGGTCGTGACGTTCTGAGCGGTCCAGCTCCTCAGCCAGTCTGTCCTGAAAATATCTCCTGTTGAAGAGGCCGGTTAAATGGTCAGTCATCGAGAGTTCTTTCATCTGTTCGGCCAGATTGTAGTAACTCAGGCTTTTTATCGCTATGGATGCATAGTTTGCGAAGTTCCGGATAATTGCCAGGTCATCATCAATAAAGACATCGCCCGTAGTCTTGTCCGAGACATTCAGTATGCCTATTAATTCCTTGCCTATGAGTAGAGGAATACTGATGAATGATGCGGTCCTGTAGGCAGTTTTTTTTCTTATGGAGAAGTCTTTTTCGATGTCCCGGGAGATAATGGGCGTCCGCTCCCTGAAGACTTTCCCCGCGATTCCCTCTCCAGGCACGATTTTTACTTTCTCCACAAGCCATTTATTTATCCCGTGTACCGCGATAATGCTCAGCTCTTCCTTGTCGTTGTCGGCAAGCATCAGCGAGCCTCTTCCTGCTTTTGAAAGTTCTACAGCGGTATCCAGAATTGATTTGTAAAGGATTTCGGGCTTGTCGAACATCAGGTTTAATCCCGACGCGGCATGGTTCAGTACACTCACTAAATTAATATGTTCAGCGGTCATTTTTGACTCAAACAAGACTAAGAATGAAGTAGTATATAGCTGTTGAATAAGTAAATCAAGGTGACGCAAACTATAGGGATAATTCATGCTCTCCGGAGCCTTTATTTTCATGATAAAGAAAGGCTTTTTGGTCTTGACAAAAGAACTGGTTCTTGATACTGTTATCTAAGTCTTATTATTAAAGAATAAGATATAACAATGAAAAAGGGGGCAGATATGACAAAAGCGGAGCTTATTGACAAAATAGCATCTTCTGCGGGACTCAGCAAAGCGGACGCAACAAGGGCGCTGGATTCAACCTTAAATGCCGTTAAGGCATCGCTGAAGAAAGGCCAGAAGGTAACTCTTGTCGGATTTGGAACCTTCTCGATAACAAAGAGGAAGGCAAGGAAAGGCCGTAATCCGAAGACAGGAGAAGTAATTAACATCCCTGCCGCCAAGACACCAAAGTTTACAGCCGGCAAGGCGCTGAAAGACGCAGTCAAAAAATAGCTTTAAAATTTTATTTTGTGAGGGGCAAACTATGTTTGTCCCATCCTTCCGGATTTATTCATTTGGAGTGCCATAGGTCTTAAATTCTTTCAAAAGAGGAGTGAGCAATGCTCATTGAATTCAATGTTGTTCCTATCGGTTCCGGCGACAGCATAGGTGACAGTCTGGCGGAAGTCCTGAAGATAGTTGATTCAAGCGGCATCCCTTATAAAATCAATCCCATGGGTACTGTCGTGGAAGGTGAATGGGATGAGTTGTTCGAGCTTATTAAAAAATGTCATATGACCATGCTGAAAAATGAGGAAAGGGTCACAACTCATATTTCTATAGACGACCGCAAGGGAAAACCGAACAGGCTTGAACTGAAGGTTAAGTCTATAGAAAAGAGGATTGGCAGGAAACTCAGGAAGTGAGCCGCCTGATTATTTTCTGAACAGAGTTTGTAATTATAGATTTTCCGTATCGAACTTGCAAGGTATTCATCCTGGTGCTTATTGACAGAGGTTATTGACTATGATAACGTGTAAAAAGAACCTTAAGAAAAGGAGGAATCATATGGCCTGCAAAACAAAAGGTGGTTCATGCTGTACAACCAAAAAAACCGCCCCGAAGCCGAAAGCAAAACCTGAGAAGACAAGCAAAAAATAAAAACCCTTGAATTGTTTTCAGACACAGGAAAGGATGGATGATGCCGTCCTTTCCTGTGTCTGCTCTTTACTATGATTTCGATTTCCGCCGTACCTCAATCAAAAGGACCCTCCCATTTGTAATATATAAATGTGATAAGATCTCACTGTGTTTGAAAAAGAACTGAAAAGAATAGAAAAGCTGCAACTGGATCGTCATATAATCTCACGCTCATCGTCTCCGGGACCCGTGATAACTGTCAAGGGCAGGAAATATATAAATTTTTCTTCAAATGATTATCTCGGCCTTGCCGGACATCCGAAAGTTATTAAATCCGCAATAGAGGCTGTAGGGAAATACGCGTTGGGTTCGGGCGCCTCCAGGCTGCTTGCCGGCGGGACGGTGCTTCATGAAAGACTTGAAGCGAGGGTTTCAGAGTTTAAGAGGACTGACGCCGCATTGGTGTTTAATTCAGGTTATGCCGCAAATACAGGCGTAATCCCGGCGCTCGCCCGTGATGGAGCTGTAATCTTCAGTGATGAATTAAACCATGCGAGCTTAATAGACGGATGCCGGCTAAGCAGGGCCAGGACGGTCATATACAGGCACGGGGACACAATTCAACTCGAAAAACTGATAAAAGAAGAGGGGAAGGGCGAAAAGGTTATCGTTACGGACTCTGTATTCAGTATGGATGGCGATATCGCACCTCTCGGGGACCTTTATGAGATATGCAAAAAATATAAGGCGGTTCTTTACATTGACGACGCCCACGGCACCGGTGTGCTCGGAAATGGAAGGGGAGCGCTTGAGCATTTCAATATCAGGCCCGAGCCATGGATTATTCAGATGGGGACATTCTCAAAGGCCATAGGCTCTTTCGGGGCCTTTATCGCCGGGAGTGAAGATGTCATCAGATGGGTTTTGAACACTGCACGGAGTTTTGTCTTTTCGACGGCACTTCCCCCCGGTGTTATAGCTGCGTCCATTACGGCGCTCAAGCTTGTAAGAACCGACAGGGTATTAATAAAGAGACTCTGGGCAAACAGGGAAAGGCTTATAGCCGGTATCAGGAACGCGGGTTTCGATACCGGGGGAAGTGACACTCCAATTATCCCGATAAAGACCGGCACTATCAGTGGGGCGCTCGGGATATCCGGATTCCTGTACGGAAAGGGCATATACGCCCCCGCCGTCAGGCCGCCCGCCGTCAGAGAGCCGAGGGTCAGGATCACTGTCAGCGCGGCGCATAATGACAGTCATATAGACGCGTTTCTTTATGCGCTTAAGGGGCTGGATTAACCACTGCGGTCTTTTATCCGATACGATGAGCGGTCTGGCCGGAGTTTAGTGCCTGAAAATGAAAATGCTCTTTCTTTTTTAATAGTTTTAAAACGTATTATTTTATAGTATAGTATGTGAATATCAGACATATCCAGTTTAAAAATAAATCTACAACGGAGTTCCGGTGATAACAGGAAAAGAAGATATGCTGCAGTCGCTCATTGAGGTGTTTTTGATGGAAAAGGGGACAAGTGAGTTTTATTCCGGCGCCGCCGCGAAGGCGGTTAATCCAGGGGCTAAAAAAACCTTTGAAGATATCTCCGGGTGGGAAGAAAGGCATATGGCATTCGTACGCTATCTGTATCAGTCCGTAATGGATGAAAGGGACATAAAGGGTTTTGAAGCTTTCGAGAAAATGACGGATGTGCCGGATACCGAGGCGGGGATTCCGCTGAAAGAACTTGAGGCGAAATCAGAAGAGTATATTTTTACTGACGACCTCGGCGCCCTGGCGATGGCGTTTGAGATTGAAGGCAGGGCATACGGTCTATACAGGCGGCTTTCCGAAGAGGCGGCGGACAGCAATGCCAGGGTTGTATTCAACGGGATGATGGAGCAGGAGCTTAATCATATCGCCTATCTGGAGAAGATGAGGATGAGACTTGCTGAAACTTCGTGACGGTATAGTAGAATTATATAAAAAAGTCGCTACGTCCATACCGCCGGATATTGAGGAGGCGCTAAAGTCCGCTTACAAAAATGAAATCAGTGGCTCCGGAGCAAGATCATCGCTCGGCATTATCCTCGAGAATATAAATTTGGCCAGGAAGACCGTACGACCGGTCTGCCAGGACACCGGTATTCCGGTCTTTTTTGTTCGTGTGCCTGCGGGATTGAGCCATGTTGAATTAAAAAAGAGCTTTGTTGAGGCTACCCGAATCGCCACGGAAAGGATACCGCTGAGGGCGAACGCCGTTGATATAATCACTGAAAAAAATTCCGGGGACAACACAGGTACCGGATTCCCTGTAATATACTTCGAAGAGGTCCAGGGCGGTACCCTCACCATAGATCTTATGTTAAAGGGCGGGGGATGCGAAAATGCCGGACGGATTTACAAGCTGCCCGCTGAAGAACTGAACGCGCAGCGCGACCTTGACGGCGTCAGGAAATGTGTTATCGATACCGTACAAAAAGCTCAGGGCAGGGGCTGTCCTCCATATGTTCTCGGCGTCGGCGTCGGTGGGTCGGTAGACCAGGTCGCCGTACTCGCCAAGAGGCAGCTTCTATGTAAATTAACCGATACAAACAGGATAGGGGAACTTGTAAAGATCGAAGAACGCCTCTTGAGAGAGATTAACCAGCTCGGGATCGGTCCTTTGGGATTGGGTGGCGAATCAACTGCCATCGGAGTTAAGATAGGCGTTAATCATCGTCATCCAGCGTCATATTTTGTGGATGTTTCCGTGAGCTGCTGGGCGACCAGGAGAGGGCGGCTGATATGGTAGGGCCAAAAAAAATTAAACTTCCGCTCTCTTCTGAAGACGTTGCCGGTCTTAAAGTCGGGGACCTGGTGCTGCTGAGCGGAAATATAGTAAGCGGCAGGGACAGGATGCATAAATACCTTGTTGAAAAGAGACCCGCTCCGGATGACATTCCTTTTAATCTGTCGGGTGCGGTCATTTACCACTGCGGCCCTGTTATCAAAAAGGTCGATGATAACTATATGGTCATAGCCGCCGGGCCGACAACAAGTATGCGGGTTGAGATGTATGAGGCCGCGGTAATACGGGAATACGGCATAAAAGGCATTATAGGGAAGGGGGGCATGAGCGGCAACACGCTCAGGGCGCTTCAGGAAACCGGCTGTGTTTATTTTAATACCATAGGAGGAGCGGCTGTTTATCTCGCGGACAGGATCAAAAAGATACTTGATGTTTGGAAACTTGATGAGTTTGGCCCGACAGAGGCGATGTGGCTCTTTGAAGTTGATGAATTTCCGGCGATAGTGACCATGGATGCCCATGGGAATAATATGCATAGAGATATTGAAGAACTGTCTCTCCGGAAATTTTCAGAATTAACGAGGTAGAATGACATGATATTTATTACGGGAGCTACGGGTTTTGTCGGAGGACACCTGGTAGACCGCCTGCTTGATAAGGGTCTGAAATTAAAATGTCTGGTCCGTTCTGAAAGGGCTGTGGACTCGCTTACCGCAAAGGGAGTAGAAGTGGTCCGGGGCGACATAACCCTGCCGGAGACACTCGAGGGGATTCTTCATCCGGATGATTTTGTCATTCATCTTGCGGGCATTATCATCGAGAAGGGAAGTGCCACATTCGGATCCATCCACGTTGACGGTACCTCCAACCTTGTAAACGAGGCGAAAAAATCGGGTGTAAGGCATTTCTTTTATCAGTCGGCGCTCGGAGCAGACAAGAATTCCCGGGCGACTTACCTTAAGACCAAGGCCGAGGCCGAGGATATAGTAACCGGAAGCGGACTTGAGACGACGGTATTCAGGCCTTCTCTCATAATAGGACCCTGGGACGGTTTCACTGCTAAACTCGCCAACATGATCAAACTCTCCCCTGTACTGACTATTCCAGGGGAAGGCAAGGCAAGGTTCCAGCCGGTCTACATAAAAGACTGGCTGAAATGTATCGATAAAGTTATTGATAATCCAGGCGGCTATCTTGCGACATACGAAATCGCGGGTCCGGAATATATTGAATTCAGAGAAATCATAGAGATACTGTCAAGGTCCATGGGACGCGTGAAACCCGTCTTCAAGGTGCCGATGGGCCTGATGAAGTTAGCCGTCGGTTTTTTCGGGGCACTTCCTGTTTCTTTTCCCGTGACATCCGAGCAGCTTGAACTTCTTGAGACCGATAATATCTGCGACATGGACGTTGTGAAAAAAAACTTCGGCTTCAGTCCGGTAAAGTATGAAGACGCACTGAAGGACTTTATTTCACTATAAGCACATCGCAGGTAGCGTGATCGATTATTTTGGATGAAACGCTGCCCAGCAGGAATTTTCCGGCCCCGTGCCTTCCGTGACAACCGGTAATAATAATATCCGCTTTTATCTTTTTGGCCATTCTGAGTATCTCTTCCGGGGGATTGCCCTCGGTTACGACCGTCTTTATAGCTTTGATCCCTTTAGCGCGGGTTTTTATTTTCAGCATAATTTTATTCGCTTCCTCATTGAGTGTGTCGAGTATTCTATCCCTGTCAATATTGGTTAATTCCGTAAGATAGAGTTCAGGCACAACCGAGATGACAGTTATGGAAGAATTGAATTTTCCTGCAATTTCGATCGCCTTTTTCAATGCCTTATCGGATGACACGGAACCATCATGGGCCAGAAGAATTTTTTTCATTGAGTCCCTCCTTATTAGATGTACTATTTTCATTTTATCAGAAAACAGGTTATTTTCCTTTTTTTTTATCGAGAAAAAGTTTAATATATATCTTCAGATCGAATTGAAAGGAGAAAATTTATGGCAAAGAAAGACTATTATTTTACTTCTGAGTCTATTACGGAAGGCCATCCTGATAAAATAGCCGACCAGATTTCAGATTCAATACTCGACGCGATACTGGCCCAGGATCCTGTTGCTAGAGTAGCCTGTGAAACTCTCGTTACAACTGGACTTGCTTTTGTATCGGGTGAGATTTCCACGTCATGCTATGTACACATTCCCGACATAGTCAGGGAAACGATTAAAGATATAGGATATACAAGGGCAAAATACGGTTTTGACTATGAAACATGCGCAGTGATAACCTCTATCGACCATCAGTCGTCGGACATAGCAATGGGTGTAGATACCGGAGGCGCGGGCGACCAGGGACTTATGTTCGGTTTCGCGTGCAACGAGACCCCGGAGTTAATGCCACTGCCTATTATGCTTGCACATAAACTCGCTATGCGCCTTGCTGAAGTCAGAAAAAAAGACATTCTTGGATATCTCAGACCTGACGGCAAGACACAGGTGACGATCGAATATCAGAACGCCAAACCAGTGAGGATCGATACTATAGTCGTCTCTTCACAGCATAGTCCTGACATTACGCTGAAGGAGATGAAGGAAGATATTATCGAGAAGGTGATAAAACCTATTCTTCCAGTGGAACTGCTTAACGAAGAGAATATCAAATATTATATCAATCCTACGGGACGCTTTGTCGTTGGAGGGCCCATGGGCGACACCGGCCTGACCGGCAGGAAGATAATAGTGGACAGTTATGGAGGCGTCGGCAGCCACGGCGGCGGATGTTTTTCAGGGAAAGATCCGACAAAGGTCGACCGCTCGGGTGCTTATATATCAAGGTATATCGCAAAAAATATTGTTGCCGCCGGTATTGCCGACCGGGCGGAAGTTCAGATCGCCTATGCGATCGGTGTGCCGGAACCCGTGTCCATTCTCGTTGATACATATGAGACAGGAAAGATACCCGAAGATAAAATCGTAAAGATTGTCCGGGATAATTTTGATTTGACGCCGAAGGGAATAATTGAACACCTGAACCTGAGAAGGCCTATATACAGGAAGACCGCCGCTTACGGTCATTTCGGCAAAAATGACCCTGACTTTACATGGGAAGCAACTGACAAGGCGGAAAAATTACGGAAAGACGCCGGTCTTTAAAGAATTTCGTACGATCGGCTCTGAACCCTTGGGCGTTTCATAATGTTTTTGTTGCTGTCAATCGACGGGCCTTACGCCTGCCGGGGAAACACCTCAAAAGCTGAGTGCATGCTGCGTAAACGCTCCTGGACAGTACGGCATCTTAGCGGTTATTGACTGGAGGTTCCATGGCGAGTGTCATATCGGTTAATATCAGCGATAAAAAGGGCATGAAAAAAAGACCGGTTGGCGAGGCGCTCTTAAAGGTCAATTACGGCATTGATGGCGACGCCCACGCGTCTTCGGAATGGCACAGACAGGTGAGCCTGCTTGCGATTGAAAGCATCGGTAAGATGCGGAAGCAGGGCCTCAGTGTTTCCCCCGGTGATTTTGCCGAGAACATAACAACAGAGGGTATAGATCTTTGTGGGCTCCCGGTCGGTACAAGGCTGTTGATAGAAGGTTCCGAGATAGAGATAAGCCAAATAGGAAAAGTCTGTCATCAAAGATGCGCAATATATGACCAGGCGGGTGATTGCGTGATGCCGAAAGAAGGGGTCTTTGTCAGGGTGATAAAAGGCGGCAGGATTAGAAAAGGCGATAAAATAGAAGTTAAAAAATGAAAAATGATGAAATTATCCGGGCCTTGCCGGGAAGGCGGCCCCGGAAGATTATCCCGGTTGACCGGGAATTGTGAAATGCTTGAAGTAGCTGTTTTGACATTAAGCGATAAAGGTTCCCGCGGAGAGCGCGAAGACCTTAGCGGTCCGCTCGTGAAAGAACTTATGCGAAGGATTAATGCCGACGTCAGGTATTATGAAATCCTGCCTGATGAGAAGGATTTAATTAAAGCGAAACTGATAGAATACAGTGGTAAGGTTGATCTTATTGTAACGACCGGGGGGACCGGCCTTTCCCCCAGGGACGTAACGCCCGACGCGACACTCGAAGTAATCGAAAGGGAAATTCCGGGAATTGCGGAAGCGATGAGGTCCGAGGGCAATAAAAAAACAAAAAGGGCGATGCTTTCGAGATCTGTTGCCGGGATAAGGGGAAATGCTCTGATAATAAACCTGCCGGGTAGTCCCAGGGCATTAAAAGAGAGCCTCGAGGCGGTGCTGGATGTAATTCATCATGCTGTTGAAAAGATTCAGGGCGACACGGAGGATTGTGCTGTATGAGTGAGTTTTTTAATACTTTTCCTTTTGTCGGGGCTCTTCTGGCCGGGATATTCTCTTTCCTTTCGCCTTGTGTTCTTCCCCTTGTACCATCCTATCTGTCATATATAACGGGTGTTTCGTTCGAGGACCTCAAGGGAGGCGCAGACAGCAAAAGGATCCGCTTTCTTACATTAACCAATTCCCTGGCTTTCGTGTCCGGTTTCTCCCTGATTTTTATCATGCTCGGCGCTTCTTCGTCAGTGATCGGTGGCTTCCTCTTTGAATATCAGGACAGTATAAGGATCATCGGGGGTATCCTCATTATCTTTTTCGGAATATTCGTCGCTGGATTCATCAGGCTGGATTTTCTGACGAAAGAGCGAAAATTTCATGTTAGTGGGAAACCCGCCGGTTATATGGGGTCATTTCTTATCGGTATAACCTTTGCAGCCGCCTGGACGCCATGTATAGGCCCTATTCTCGGCTCCATCCTGTTGTATGCCGGTTCCAAGGGGTCGGCTACCTATGGCCTGAAACTGCTTGCTGTTTATTCTCTGGGCCTTGCCTTGCCTTTCCTGATGGCGTCTTTCGGATTCAACTCGTTCCTGAGTTATTCGACAAAAATACGTGTGTATATGAGAGGCATTATGATGGCGAGCGGCGTTGTTCTGATTATGTTCGGTCTTCTTCTTCTGACCGATAATGTTCGCCGCCTGACTTCCATGGTTCCTGACCTTGGCATCAGTTTCTGAGCATCAGGGATATGGTACACTGTATCTGAAATTAAATAACGGCCGCAGGCTTCTATGATTTTTTTATGCGAATGAGTATGATACCAGTGGAAATAGTGCGGGTTCTTGTCCATGCACGTAAATATCTTTAATCCCCAGTCAATAACATCACCCATCCGGTTATCATATGCCGTCATTTAGACGATTATTCCTCTCTTTTCTCAAGCTCGGACTTACGGCCTTTGGCGGGCCTGTGATGGTGGCCTACATAAAAGAACTTTCGGTGAAACGCAATAAATGGCTTGATGAGGGGACGTTTAACGAGGGCATTGTGCTCTGCCAGTCGATACCAGGAGCAACCGCCATGCAGATGGCTGCTTATGTGGGACTTCGCGCCGGTGGGATCAGGGGAGCATTATCGGCATACATCGGCTTTGGATTGCCCGCGTTTGTCCTGATGATGATCTTCTCGGCGTTATACGTCAGTTCACATGATCTTCCGAAGGTGATGGCCCTGTTCAGCGGTCTTCAGGTGATGGTGATCGCCATCATAGCAAGCGCCACCTATTCATTCAGCAGGGAAATACTCAGGAATTACAGGCACGCGTCTCTTGCCGTTGCGGCCGCGCTCCTGTTCTGGTCCGGCGTAAGCCCGTTTCTTGTTATTGCAGGGGCCGCGCTGACAGGCGTATTCCTGTTCAAATATGAAATTTGTAACCCCGGTCCCATTCGGCGGGTTGAAAGCCATGGACCGGTACTGAAAAAAATCGCGGTCTTATCAGGTCTGGTTGTGTTCGGACTTACGGCACTCTTTTTTTATGATGTCAGACTCCTGAAACTGGCGCTATTGATGTTCAAGGTTGACATTTTTGCCTTCGGCGGCGGTTTTGCTTCGCTGCCGTTAATGCTCCATGAAGTAGTGGATGCGCGGGCATGGATGGACAGCAGGACATTTATGGACGGCATTGCATTGGGTCAGGTTACCCCCGGGCCTATTGTCATTACTTCGACATTCATAGGGTATCTGGTATATGGTTTTTGGGGTGGGGTGACAGGCACGATCGCTATATTTACGCCTTCTTTTCTGATGCTGGTTTTCGCAACTCCTTTTTTCGACAGGCTGAAGTCATCAGTTTTTTTTCTGCGTGCGACAAAGGGCATACTTGCGTCTTTTGCGGGGCTTCTCCTGTTTGTGACGGTCAAATTCTCATCGGCTGTAACCTGGGATTTCATGAGGCTACTTCTGCTGTCGGTCTCCCTGACCGCGCTGCTCCGGAAGGTCGATATCTTATACGTTGTTCTGGCGGGGGCCGCCCTTTCCGTACTCATGTTTTAGCCGTGATTATCCAGATTAAAAATCAAAAGTATAATGTCAATTAAGTATAATTGACATTATATATAAAAGAGTGTATAAGGGTAAATAGAGGTATAAATCAGAATCGGAAAGGAGATTAAGAGATGCCGAGATATGTTGTATTGAGCACACTGACAGATGAGGGAAGAAAGACGATAAAGGACAACCCGAAGCGTATTATGGAAGTTAACAGGGAACTCGTAAAAATGGGAATAAAGGTGAAGGACCAATACGCTGTTCTGGGTCCGTATGATTTTGTCAGTATTGTTGAGGCGGAGGATAATGATGCGATCATGAAGATGTCGGTTGAACTCGGGGCCAGAGGGTCGGTGCAACTTCTGACATTAGCGGCGATTCCTGTTTCGGACTTTGTCAAAAAGCTGAAATGAATTCAGTTGACAAAAGTACAAACTTATTGTTTAATAGTTTATAATCTTATTGACAATAAGTCTGCAGATCAGGAGGAGAAAATGAGCGATATTAAGGCGGATGTAATACTGGATACTAAAGGACTGAGCTGTCCGATGCCGGTTCTGAAAACCAAGAAGGCGATAGACGGACTTCAATCTGGTCAGGTTCTTGAAGTCATTGCGACTGACCCGGGATCCAAGTCCGATATACCTGCTTTGTTAAGAAGGCTGGGGCATGAGCTGGTTCAGACAAAAGAAAACGGTGATGTAATAGAGTTTTATATTAAGAAGGCGTAAGACGTTATCTCTCCAGTGGTAAATTGAATAATACGGAAAGAGCCGGACTGTCCGGCTCTTTCCGTTTTTTTTATTGCCTAACTCTTCCGGTTCGACTAAGGAAATATTAAGAACTTCAAGGCGACCATTCCCAATAATGATGTAATTATCAAACGAAATAACCGTTGTGGTACTAAATCAACTATCTTCCTCGCAACATATGCTCCCGAAAAAGAAACGGGTATGAGGAGAATTAAAATATAGAACAGCGGCTGTGGCAGAGCGGTCCCCCCTGTAAAATATCTGAAAATTCTGGATATATCAATAAAAAGGGCGATCACGCCGGATGTGTAGATATACATTTCTTTCGGCAGATCATAAGCGGCCAGAAACGCGCTTCTTATTGCGCCGCCGACCCCGAAGATGCCCGCGAAGAAACCTGATAAAGAACCGCCTGCAAAAGCCGCCCGACCTGTTTTACGGATTTTCCAGGATTGTTTTTTAAAAAGGAAGAATACGTAGATAAAAAGAAATCCTCCAAGCAATCTCTTCAGAAAGAGGTCCGGCGCGTTTAATGATATCGAAGCTCCTGCATAACTCGCGATTATTCCCGGGATTCCAAAGCCGAGAATCAGCCTCCAGTTAACACCTTTTCTGAAAAATATGACTTTCCATACATTACCAAACAGATGGATAATTGCCACGAAAAGGAGTGTCAGGTGGATAGGATAAAACAGGGACATTACAGGAATCATAATGGTGGATATTCCGAAGCCGCTGATTGTTCCGAGCAGCGACGCGATAAAAGTAAGCGCGGCGAATAAAATAAATTGGTCGATCATTTTGTTTTCTTTTTTCTAACTCGTGTTTAAAAATATCATCATTTGAAATTTTACACCAGGCAATACAAATTTTACTCTGGAATTGATCCGCACCCGCATTGTCCCGGTAAAAAATGATACCATGTAAATGGTTGGGCGCGACAGCAAATTCATCCGTAAGCGGCCTGTAAAACACTCCTCGTATTTTCTCCTGCTTCCAGGTATTTCAAGCCGGCTTGTCTTTTTAGTGGATATTTTGTATGTTATAACGTTGCCGGAGTGGCGGAATTGGTAGACGCAAGGGACTTAAAATCCCTCGGGTCTAAAGCTCGTGCCGGTTCGAGTCCGGCCTCCGGCACCAATGATCCGCAGAGTGGAATCCTTAAAGGCTATGATATTTCATTATAAGCTAATAAGCTATTCATAAGCATCTATGCTATAATTTAGGAAATAGATAAACTTAAGAGGTGGTTTATGTCAGAAACGATTAAGAAAGCAATATTCCCTGTAGCCGGTCTGGGGACAAGGTTTCTCCCCGCAACCAAGGCATTGCCTAAGGAGATGATGCCTATTGTCGATAAACCGATGATCCAGTATGGTATCGAAGAAGCTCTTGCATGTCATATTAAGCAATTTATTGTTGTCACTGGAAAACAGAAGAGAGCCATAGAAGATCATTTTGATTGTGCCTTCGAGCTTGAGGAGAAACTCAGGAAAAGCGGCAAGAAGAGACTCCTGGAGGAAATAAAGAAGCTGAATGAAATCAATATCGCGTATATAAGGCAGGGCTATCCGCTCGGTCTTGGACACGCCATACTCTGCACAAAACCGTTTGTAAAGGATGAGGCCTTTGCCGTTATTTTAAGTGATGATATTATACCCCCCGAGGATACACTGCTCAAGGACATGATGAAACTTCACAAAAAGGTGGCCGCGCCTATTCTCGCGCTGCAGCGGGTCCCCAAAACAGAAATACACAGGTATGGGGTTATAGACGGAATTGAAGAAGAAGACGGCATCTACAGGATAAAAAAACTGGTGGAGAAGCCTGAACCGGAAGAAGCGCCCTCGGACCTTGCCATTATCGGCAGATATATTTTGACGCCGGACATTTTTGAAATCCTCGAGAAATCAGAACCAGGCAAGGGCGATGAAATTCAGCTTACCGATGCATTAAACAAGTTGCTTAAAAAGAGGCCTGTGTACGGGTATGTTTTAAAAGGCAAGAGATATGATGCCGGAGACAAGTTTGGGTACCTGAAGGCAATAGTCGAATTCGCCCTGAAAGACCCCAAGCTCTCAAAACAGTTCAAGTCGTATTTGCATGATCTGACCGATGGTCAGCACAAAAAAACAGAATAAATAACCCAGATAGTTAGGAGACGGGATGTCAGAGATAGATCGAAAGAATGATAAAAATGAGAAAGAAGCAGTGATCCCGGATAATCTGCCTGTACTTCCCGTGAGGGATATAGTTGTTTATCCGTATATGATAATTCCGCTTTTTGTCGGAAGAGAAATATCCATTAAGGCGATAGACCATGCCCTGAACACAAGCAGGATGATTCTGCTTCTCACCCAGCAGGATTTGTCCGTTGAAAACCCCGTGGCTGAAGATTTGTACAAAATCGGGACCGTCGGGATGATAATGCGGATGCTGAAACTGCCCGACGGAAGGGTGAAGATTTTAGTTCAGGGGCTGGCAAAGGTGAGGGCCGTGAATTTCACCCAGAATGAACCTTTTATAGCCGCTGACATAGAAAAGATAAAGGAAGAGAAGCCGGCATCACTTACGATCGAAGAGGAGGCCCAGATTCGTACGGTCAAGGAACAGCTTGATAAGGCTGTTTCGTATGGAAAGACTATCCTTCCCGACATTATGATCGTTATCGAAAACCTTGATGATCCGGGCAGGCTCGCGGACCTGATTGCTTCAAACCTCGGATTGAAATCGGACCAGGCGCAGGAAGTCCTCGAAATACCGGATCCGATGGATAGATTAAGGCGCGTGAGCGACATCCTGAGCCGGGAGTTGGAGCTTCTCGTCGTCCAGCAGAAGATACAGTCCGACGCAAGAGGTGAAATTGACAAAACTCAACGTGAATATTTCCTGAGAGAGCAGTTGAAGGCCATAAAGAGGGAACTCGGAGATATAGACGAAAGAAGTGAGGAGATAAAAGAGTTCAAAAAGAAGATTGAGGATGCCAGGATGCCTGAAAAGGTGAATGAGGAGGCCGAAAAACAACTCAGAAGGCTCGAAAAAATGCATCCCGACAGCGCGGAATCCGCGACAATACGGACTTACCTTGATTGGCTTGTCGAGCTCCCATGGTCTGTCGCAACAAAAGACAAGCTGGATATAAAAGCGGCCAAGAAGGTGCTGAACCAGGACCATTATGATCTCGAAAAAGTAAAAGAGAGGATACTCGAATATCTGAGCGTACGCAAGCTGAAAGAGGACATGAAGGGGCCGATACTCTGCTTTATCGGTCCTCCAGGCGTTGGAAAAACATCTCTTGGAAAATCCATAGCACGCGCCCTGGGCAGGGAATTTGTGCGGATGTCGCTTGGAGGCGTCAGGGACGAGGCCGAGATCAGGGGACACAGGAGGACATATGTCGGAGCCCTGCCCGGCAGGATAATACAGGGTATAAAGCAGGCGGGAACGAACAACCCTGTTTTTATGCTGGATGAGGTAGACAAGGTAGGTATGGACTTCAGGGGAGATCCATCCTCGGCGCTTCTTGAGGTGCTTGATCCCGAGCAGAACTTTGCGTTTGCCGATCATTACCTGACGGTGCCTTTTGATCTCAGTAAGGTTATGTTTATTACAACCGGCAACCTGGCCGACCCTATCCCGGGGCCACTCAGGGACAGGATGGAGATAATATATCTTTCGGGCTATACAACGGAAGAAAAACTGGGTATCGCGAAAAAGTATCTTATCCCGAAACAACTGGAGGCACACGGCCTCAGCAGTAACATAGTCACCATTTCGGATCCTGCGGCCACACTTTTAATATCGCAATATACAAGGGAAGCCGGAGTAAGGAATCTGGAACGCGAGATAGCAAACCTGTGCAGAAAGATGGCCAAAAAAATAGCCGAAGGCAAAGAAGAGAAGTTCGACATCACGGAAAAAAATCTGCAGCATTTTCTGGGTTCACCCAAGTATATACCGGAAGAGGAGATGCAGGATAATGAGGTGGGTGTTTCTACCGGACTTGCCTGGACCGAGTCCGGCGGCGATATCATTTATATCGAGGCAACAACCATGAAAGGGAAGGGCTCCCTGACGCTTACAGGGCAACTGGGCGACGTGATGAAGGAATCTGCCCAGGCGGCACTCAGTTATGTCCGTTCCACTGCTAAAACTCTCGGAATTGATGAAGATGTTTTTTCGAAGACGGATATACATATACATGTACCGGCCGGCGCGATTCCGAAAGACGGACCTTCAGCCGGGATCACGATAGCTACAGCCATATCTTCGGTATTTACCGGAAAACCGGTTGATAAGAATATAGCGATGACGGGAGAAGTCACTCTAAGTGGCAGGGTGCTTCCGATCGGCGGGCTGAAAGAAAAGGCGCTGGCAGCCAAAAGAATGGGCATCAAGAAGGTCATCATCCCGAAGAGAAACAGGAAAGACCTTGAGGACCTGCCTAAATACATAAAGAAAGATATGAAGTTTGTGCTGACGGACAAGATGGATCAGGTTTTAAAGCATGCGTTAATAAACAACGTGAAAAAGCAGGCGAGTCAGACCAGGTAAATGGTGTTTGTATTGATTGCATCTGTAGCAGCTGAGTGACATGAAGCTTTCCGGAGTCGGTGAACTCGCCCTGCTGGAAACACTCAGGAAAAAATTTACAAAAAAGACGGTGGGTCTGGTCCTTGGGATTGGAGATGACGCGGCGGTTATAATGCCCGGGGGGAAACAGACGCTTCTTGCGACTGATATGATGGTTGAAGGAGTCCACTTTGATCTGGACTGGACAACGCCATATCAGGCCGGGTTCAAATTAGTTTCCGTAAATGTGAGTGATATATATGCGATGGGCGGCAGGCCCAGGTTCCTTCTTCTTAATTTCGCGGCCGGTGAGAATACTGACATCAAAGTGTTTAATCGGTTATTCGATGGTGTTGATCTGGCTTTAAAGACCTACGATATTACGCTGATCGGTGGCGATATATCTTCCTCCCGCGAGATGGTGCTGTCCGCCACGGTGATCGGACATTCAGGCAGGATTTTAAGGCGGAGCGGAGCCAGGAGAGGCGATAATATTTATGTTACGGGTAGACTGGGTGATGCCGCCGCCGGTCTGGAACTGATGAAAATTATAAAGAGGCCTGTCGAAATTGAAAAAAATAGAACGACGGATTTTCCTTTAAAGTGGGATATAATCAAGTCCCTGATAGAGAGGCAGCTCATGCCTGTAGCAAGAAGGCCGGTGAAATTCGCGGGTAAGGCCTCATCAATGATAGATATCAGCGACGGGCTGCTGCTGGACCTCTCAAGGATATGTTCGGAAAGCGGAACTGGCGCAAGCATATTCCTCGAAAAAATCCCCGTATCGGAAGGGCTTATAAAGGCCGCTGAATATCTGGGGGCTCATCCCCATGAATTCGCGATCGGGGGCGGTGAAGATTACGAACTCCTTTTTACCGCGCCGGCTCGGGAGAAAGTTGATGCCTTTTGCATAGGCGAAATTACCGGACGGGGTCTGAAGGTCATCGATAAAACCGGTAACGCCGTGAAATTCAAACTAAAAGGATACCGGCACTTTGCAGGTTAGGGCCAGACTGAGACAGATCTTAACGATTCAGGAATCTCCCAGAAAAACAGCTATTGCTTTTGCAACAGGCATATTCCTGGGCATGTCTCCGCTTATCGGCCTTCATACCATTCTCGGCTTTGCGGTTGCTAGGATATTCAGGCTTAACAGGCTTGTTACTTTTTCAGGTTTATTCGTGACGAACCCATGGACCATCGTCCCTATATATACCTTCGGCACATGGGTCGGAACCCTTTTCCTTGGTATGGACGATAGTATTTTGCCGGCCTTTGACTGGTCCAGTCTGACCATTCTGAATTTTGCGCGTGAGCTGAAAGTTATTATCCTCCCCTTCTTTATAGGTACTACTTTTATCGGAATCCTGTCGGCTGTGATAAGTTATTTTGTAATCTACAAGCTAATTAAGTTGAAACATGGGTAGGGTTACGCTTCTGAGTTTCGGCTGTCCAAAAAACCAGGTTGATTCGGAAAATCTCCTGAAAAAATTGCGAAAAAAGGGCTTCAGCCTCTCTTCCAATGTTGAAGAATCGGACATTATTCTGATAAACACATGCGGTTTTATCGAGGCTGCCAAAAAGGAATCCATAGACGGGATTCTGAGTCTTGCGCGGGAAGGTAAAAACAATAAGGATAAAAAGCTCATTGTCTTTGGCTGTCTTGCCGGGAGATACCCCGAGGAGCTGAAAAAGGAGATACCGGAAATAGATGCCTTATGGGGAGTCGGCGGCGAGGATGAGATAGTGGAATACTGCAGAAAACATGTCCCATCGCCGGGGCCGGAATGCATTGATGAAAAGTTTCATGATAATCCGTATGCGTATCTCAAAATCGCGGATGGTTGTGACAGAAGCTGCTCGTACTGTGTTATACCCGGGATAAGAGGGAAATTCAGAAGCAGGGATCCGGAGCTGATATGTAATGAGGCGGAGGAGTTGATAAAATCCGGGACCAGGGAACTGATACTGGTCGCGCAGGACAGCGCTTCATACGGGAAGGAGACGTCCGGACACAATCTCGGCAGGCTTGTCAGGGATATTGCGTCCATAAGCGGAGATTTTCGGATCCGCCTTCTTTATCTCCATCCTTTCTCTATCGATGATGGGCTCCTCGAAACGATCGGCTCGGAGGTGAAGGTCTGCAATTACATCGATATGCCTCTTCAGCATTCGGAGGAAAAGATATTGAGACTGATGGGACGCGGCGGCAAAAGGGAGTATTTCGAAAAGCTTATATCGAGGATAAGGGATATTATTCCGGAGGTAAGTATACGTACGACCTTCATAGCAGGGTTTCCCCGGGAGACAGACAGGGATTTCAATGAACTGGTCAGGTTTATCAGCAAGGTGAAGTTCGAGAGGCTTGGGGTATTTACATATTCAAGGGAGGAGGGTACCCCGGCTTATAAAATAAAAGGACAGATATCAGGACGGACCAAAGAAGAGAGGTATAATAAAATAATGGAGGTGCAGTCTGCTATCTCGTTAGAGAATAACCGGCGGCTGACAGGAAGGACCTTCAGGGCTTTAATAGATGAAGTGGATGAACAGGTGACGATTGCCAGGCTTGATTCTCAGGCGCCGGATATAGACGGTGTTGTAATGCTTGAAGGCGCCGGAATGAAAAAAGGCGATTTTATTAATGTGAAAATAACTGATATATACGATTATGACCTTAAAGGGATTGTTCTAGATTGAAAAAAATTCCTTATCTTAATATCCTGCTCTTTGCGCTTACTTTCCTTTCTACTCTGGTGGTCGGGGCTTATCATGAAGGTGTGATCGAAATCATGGACCCCTTCGAGATTATAATCAGGTCGCCTTTAGATATATATAAGGGACTTCCTTTTTCCATCACCTTACTGTTAATTCTCTTAACTCATGAATTTGCCCATTATCTGGCCTCGAAAAAACACCGGGTAGAGGCGACTCTACCCTATTTTATACCGGCCCCCACGATTTTTGGAACGCTAGGCGCGTTTATCAGGATGAAATCACCCATACCCACCAGAAACGCCCTTATGGATATAGGCGCGTCCGGCCCGATATACGGATTTATTGTTTCCGTGGCGGCTGTTATAATTGGGCTCTTTCTTTCGAAGATAGTCCCCGCTGACAATATACAGGATTCCTATATCTTTGGAAGTTCATTGTTATTTTCATGGCTGGCGCAAATAATCCTGGGCGTCATACCCGATAATCATGGTGTTTCGATGCATTCCATCGCCTTCGCGGGATGGATAGGTTTTTTCGTGACATCACTCAATCTGATACCTGTGGGACAGCTGGATGGAGGCCATATCGCGTATGCCCTTTTCGGAGAAAAACAGAAAATATTATCAAAAGTGTTAATAGGTGTATTGCTGTTTCTCGGTATATTATGGCCGGGCTGGATAATGTGGGCTGTATTGCTTGTTGTCATCGGATTCAGGCATCCGCCTATTATTTATTCAGAGATACCTCTCGACCCGAAAAGAAAAAAGATCGGCTGGGCCGCAATAGTGATTTTCATCCTTACGTTCACCCCGATTCCCATAATAATCGTTTGATCCGGCCGGACAGGGGGAATCCATCACGCTTAATCCGCATTTTCCCATCCATACTCTCCGATAAGCGGCACGAAGACACAAGGCTCATGGTATTCCGTGGAAATTCCGTCTTTAGTCTTTGTGATCTTTAAAAGCCGCTGGGAAGATCTGCTTCCGACAGGGACTACGAGAATGCCGTCAATCGCCATTTGATCGATTAACGGAGGGGGCACATCGGGAGAAGACGCCGTGATGATAATACGGTCAAATGGAGCCTCCTCAGGCCATCCCAGTGTCCCGTCGCCCGTTCTAACCCGGATATTTTCATATGAGAGGGCCTGGAATCTCCTGCGGGCGTTTTCCGCTAGTGGCCCGACGCGCTCTATCGTATAAACTTCTCTTGAAAGTTCCGCAAGGATGGCCGTCTGATAACCGGAGCCGGTACCGATTTCGAGTACTTTTTCATCTCCGTGTAAGGCTAACAGTTCGGTCATTAAGGCAACCATGTATGGCTGGGAAATGGTCTGCCCCCTGCCGATTGGAAGAGCTGAATCCTCATATGTCTTATGTGCTATTGAATTGTCGACGAACAGATGTCTCGGAACCCGTCTCATGGCGTCAAGCACTCGTGGATTTCCGATGCCCCTGGGAATCAGTTGAGTTTTAACCATCTGTTCTCTAAGTTCCCGGTAATCCATTCAGGTTACATCCGTCTCATTATTTCTCTTGCCGCGACAACCCCTGATCCAGATGCCTGTATCAGTCCGCGGCTGACGCCTGCGCCATCGCCTATGGCATATAAATTTTTTATTTCGGTTTCAAGGTTGTTGGTGAGTTTAAGCTGCATCGAATAAAATTTAACCTCGACACCGTAAAGCAATGTATGTCTCGAATTTACGCCGGGTGCGATCCTGTCTATCGCCTCCAGCATCTCCAGAATATCACAGAGGTACCTGTAGGGAATGACAAAACTGAGGTCCCCTGGAGTCGCGTCTTTTAAAGTCGGTTCCACGATTCCCCTGGCTATACGTTCCCGTGTTGACCGTCTTCCGGACATAAGGTCTCCGAGACGCTGAACTATAACGCCATTGCCGAGAAAATTAGCGACCTGCGCTATATATCTGCCATACGATATCGGTTCATCGAACGGTTCGGTAAAATATGTACTGACCAGTAAAGCGAAATTGGTATTATTCGTCCTCCTGTCCGTATAGCTGTGGCCGTTGACAGTCCATATGCCTTTTAGATATTCCTTTACTACTTCACCATATGGATTAACGCAGAAGGTCCTGACCTTATCGTCGAATTTTTTTGAATAAAATATCAGTTTGGGTTCGTATGTAATGCTCGTAAGCGGCTCGAAAACAGAGGCGGGCACTTCGACCCTCAGGCCGATATCAACCGGGTTTTTCAGCAGTGTTAATCCATGCCTTTTGGATTCTTCCTCCAGCCACCTTGAGCCTTCACGCCCCGGGGCCAGAATCATGGAGTCGGAATATATCTTTTTTCCGTCTTTGAGTATTATGCCCCTGTATTTTCCCTTCTCGACAATGATGGAACGGGCCTCGGTCTGGAAAAGCGTTTCAATTCTGTCATTGACCTTATCCCTTATATTCTTCAGAAGGACCCCGCACCTGTCTGTTCCTATGTGCCTTATTCGCGAGGGCACTAGTTTCAGGCTGTTTTTTGACGCCAGATTTTCCAGTTCATGGATCTTTTCATTGTTCTCACCGAATACCTTCTCCGGTGCTCCGTAATCGACATAAATTTGGTCGACATAATTTATCAGCGACAGGACTTCATTGTTGTCCATGTAACGCGAAAGAAAACCGCCTACTTCGGGCGAGAGGCTTAATTTGCCGTCACTGAAAGCCCCCGCGCCACCCCATCCGCTCAGCAGACCGCATTCATGGCATTTGGAACAGGACACGCTTTTTGTTTTTAAAGGGCAGGTCCTGCGGTCGATATCCTTGCCTTTTTCGATGACCAGTATCCGCAGCTTTTTTTTTGCCTTGAGAAGTTCCATCAAAGCGAATATCCCCGCGGGTCCGGCGCCTACAATTATGACATCATAATTTTTTTTCAAACGTGTTATCCCCGGTGTCCGGCATCGGCCATTTTTTGTCTAAAAAAGAGAGCGCATCGTAATTTGTCATATCAAGGTGTATCGGGGTTATTGATACGAAATTTGCCTTTACGGTCTCGATATCCGTGTCTTCTCCCCGTTCCCAGAATGGATTTCCGCCACCTATCCAGTAGTGCTTCTCACCCCAGGGGCTATAAGTCTCCTGTATGGAATCGTCATATATCCTCTTTCCCTGTCGCGTGAATTTTATGCCACATATCTCTTCTTTACGGAGATTGGGGATGTTGACGTTCAGCAGAGTATCATACGGGAGGGAGTTCTTAAGTACGAAAGAGGTGATCTTTGACGCGAAATAAGAGGCGGTCTCAAAATGATAATGATGGTGCCCGTCGTTAACCAACGAAAAAGAAATTGAAGGTATTCCGTATATAGTGCCTTCGATGGCGGCTGCGACCGTTCCTGAATAGGTTATATCGTCACCGAGATTCGCGCCTTTGTTGATTCCAGATACAATCACGGCCGGTTTTTCAGGGAGAAGTTTGTTTATCCCGAGTGTCACGCAGTCTGTCGGCGTGCCGTTTATACAGAATACATTCAATCTGATTTCCTCGGCTTTCAGTGGCCTGTGGAGCGTCAGCGAGTGGCTTGTCGCGCTTCTTTCACGATCAGGTGCGACAATGTAAGCCTCTCCCAGACTTTTCATTGCCCTGTAAAGCGCGATGATTCCTGGGGAATGAACTCCGTCGTCATTACTTACGAGAATAACGCTCATCTGTAATATTATATCAAAAGGAAAAATAATTTATCTGTTTAATGATAAAAAGCTTGCCCTTTAGACCGGCTTTATGCTAAAAATATACTTGTACTAGTATGAAAACTAAGGAAAAACTTACATATAAAAAAGCCGGAGTCGATATAGCGAAGGGTGATGGTTTTATCCGCTTGATCACTCCTCTCGCCAGGAGTACGTTCAGGCCCGAGGTGATGGCCGATATCGGTTCCTTTGGCGCTCTCTTTAAGCTGAACAGAAGGAAATACAAAAATCCGGTGCTGGTCAGCGGAACCGATGGTGTGGGCACAAAGCTGAAAATAGCATTTATGGCCGACTGTCATGATACAGTTGGGATCGATCTTGTCGCGATGTGCGTCAATGATATATTGACAAGCGGCGCGGAGCCACTGTTCTTTCTCGATTATTTCGCAACCGGCAGGCTGAAACCAGGAAAGGCGGCGGAAGTCATAAAAGGTATTGCCGACGGTTGTCTTGAGGCGGGTTGTTCGCTTCTCGGGGGCGAGACCGCCGAGATGCCTGGGTTTTACGCCAGGGGAGAGTATGACCTGTCAGGCTTTGCCGTGGGAGCTGTGGAGAAAGAAAAAATAATAAGCGGCTCCGGGATAAGAAGCGGGGATGTCGTTATTGGTATCGCTTCGAACGGCTTGCATAGTAATGGCTTTTCTCTCGTAAGGAAGCTTTTTTTCGAGATGAAAAAGATGAGACTGAAGACCGTCATGAAAGAGACCGGAATATCCCTGGGGGAAGAATTACTGAAACCGACAAGAATTTACGTGAAGGCCTTTAACGCCCTGAAAAACAGGGTTGACATAAAAGGTATGGCCCATATAACGGGCGGGGGTATAACCGGAAATTTGCCCAGAGTCCTGCCTGAAGGTCTTCAATCCGTTCTAAGCCGGAATTCCTGGCCCGAACCGCCGATATTCGGGATAATAAAGAAAACCGGTAATCTGTCCGATAAAGAGATGAGAAAGACTTTTAATATGGGAATAGGCTATATCCTCGTTGTTGACAGTGGCAAGAGTGAGAAGTCCATCGAAATATTAAGAAAAAACGGATTTGACGCGTATATGATCGGCGGAATCGAAAAAGGGGTGAAAGAGGTAGTCTATGAAATGGGTTAAGATTCTGCTCAGGTCCGCCCTCACTCCCGTTACCCTGATGGTTATACCTCATTGCAGCTCGACAAAGACTTATAAACTCCAGATTCCGGTAATAGCAATCTTCCTCGCCGTGATAATCTGTTTCACCGGCTCAATTTATTTTTATTCCGGGGCGGTGAAAACGTCCGAGTATGAAAGAATGAAGGGGAAGCTGAATTATTATTCAGGGCAGTTTCTCGAATTGAAATCCACTATCTCCACACTGAAGAAGGCTGAAAATGAATTCAATGATCTGTTTGCCCTGAAGAGCAGGGAGGCGGTGCTCGAAAAGCTGGATACTTCGGACAGCGGATCGATAGACCTGGAAAATTTAAAGCTTCAGATCAGGATGTCGATGGAGACCGTCGGTGAGATAAAGGATTACTTAAGCCAGCAGAGGGACATCTATATGTCCACCCCGAGTGGATGGCCTGTTGTGGGACGAATAACCTCGGCTTATGGCTGGAGGGAGCACCCGATGACGAAAAAAAGGGATTTCCATAGCGGTATGGACATCGCCGCCGGGCCTGGAGAACCGGTGAAGGCGACTGCCGACGGAATTGTCAGTTTTGCCGCCTGGAGCGGAGGAAATGGAAAGCTTGTGGTTATAGAACATGGCCAGGGTTTTTCGACATTCTACGGCCACAACAAAAAAATAAATGTTAAGGTCGGACAGAAGGTCAAACGGGGTGACGTAATAAGTTATATCGGTTCGACCGGAAATTCCACGGGGCCTCACGTGCATTATGAAGTATGGAAAGAAGGCAAGTCTATAAATCCATATAAATATCTTCATGGGAGGTCATAATGTTTCATAAGAATTCCGAAAAACTGGAATCCCTCATCGGTGTCAATTCGAGATTTACGGGCGAAATAGATACAAAGGGAACGATAAGGATTGACGGTTATGTTGAAGGGAACATTAGGGCGGACTGGGTGATTATAGCGGAAAAATCCCATGTTAAAGGAAATATACATGCAAGGGGGATTGTTGTCGGGGGCAGGATCGAAGGCAATCTTCACGCAAAAGAGATCGTTGAACTCAAAAACAAGGGGCAGGTCAACGGAGAGATTTTTACAACCAAGCTTACTGTAGTGGAAGGCGCGTTATTCGAGGGCAGATCCTCGATGCATAAACTGGAATTAAAAGAAGATTCCAAGGTCATAGAACTACCCGCCAAGGGAAATTAGTAACGGATTATTTTCTCCCTTTTTTCCGGAGAAAACCGGGGCCGGAATGTGCCGTGCCGGGAATAATGGACTCTCTGTGATTTCGCCTGTTTATATCAGGATTACCTGAATCACAATGACCCACTGAAATTCATGAAATACGGTCTGTCCACACTGCTGTTTTTTATTTTCATCATGCTCGAAGTCTTTAATCGGACATCCGGAGCTCATATGAAAGTCCGGATTCTCGATGTAAGTCCTCGCGAGAGTCGCGTCGACCGGCTCAAGGACCGCAGGACAGAGAGACTGAATTTAATGAGAGACTCTTAACAGTTAACAATAATATTTGGAAATATTATTGGTTGATATTGAAATTTTTTGGGTCGGTAGGTTAAGTTATTAGGTCATAAATTAATCAATCTGGAGGTTTTTAATGGCGAAGAGGTCTGAAAAAAAGTACGTTTATTTTTTTGGTAACGGCAAAGCTGAAGGAAAGGCTGATATGAAAAATCTCCTTGGCGGCAAGGGAGCCAACATAGCAGAGATGACCAACCTCGGCATTCCTGTTCCGCCTGGATTTACTATAAGCACGGAAGTATGCACCTCATATTATAAAAATAACGGAAAATATCCGGCCGCTCTCATATCCCAGGTGGATGCCGCTTTGTCGAAAGTAGAGAAACTAATGGGTAAAAAGTTTGGCGACCCCAATAATCCTCTCCTCTTCTCTGTTCGTTCCGGAGCTCGCAGTTCAATGCCGGGTATGATGGAGACTGTCCTGAATGTTGGTTTGACGACGAAGACGATACCAGGCATGATAAAAAAGACCGGCAATGAACGTTTCGTGTATGACGCTTACCGCCGGCTGCTCATGATGTATTCCGACGTTGTGATGGAAAAGGCTGTGGGGATAGAGGCCGAGGACGGGCATGGGATACGTCACAAGCTTGAACAGGCAATGGAAAAAATAAAGAAGAAAAAGGGTTGTAAGAATGATACAGACCTTGACGTTGACGACCTTAAAGGTCTCTGCGAAGAGTTCAAGATAATAATAAAAGAGACACTGAAGAAAGAATTCCCCGATGACCCGAAGGAACAGCTCTGGGGAGCTATCGCGGCTGTTTTCCAGTCATGGATGGGAAAGCGGGCCATATCTTACAGAAAAATAGAGAAGATCCCGGCGGAATGGGGTACGGCGGTTAATGTGCAGAGCATGGTCTTTGGAAATACTGGTGATAATTCGGCCACAGGCGTTGCCTTTACGCGGAACCCGGCGACTGGAGGAAATGTGTTTTTTGGTGAGTGGCTGCCCAATGCTCAGGGTGAAGATGTCGTTGCGGGCATCAGGACCCCCAATCCTGTTAACAATGACGGTAAGACGGAAGATACAAAGCATTTAGTTTCTCTCGAAGAAGCGATGCCTAAGATATACAAAGAGTTGTTCAGCATTCAGAAAAAGCTTGAAAAGCATTACAGGGATATGCAGGATATTGAGTTTACTATTGAAGATGGAAGACTTTGGATGCTGCAGACAAGAGTAGGCAAACGTAATGGGCAGGCGGCTATCCGCATGGCGGTCGAGATGGCGAAGTCCAGGCTTATCACCAAAGAAGATGCTTTTATGCGTATTAAACCGGATCAGATTGATGAACTCCTTCATCCGGGTGTCGACCCGGTCGCTGAAAAGAACGGCGTTGAGCTTGCGAAGGGCCTGCCTGCCGGACCTGGTGGGGCTGTCGGAAAGATCGTATTCACGGCGGATGACGCCGTGGCGTGGGCGAATAAGGGGGAGAAGGTAATCCTCGTAAGAAATGAGACCTCTCCGGAGGACGTGCACGGGATGCATGCGGCGGAGGCCATCCTGACTGCCAAGGGAGGAATGACGAGCCATGCCGCCCTGGTTGCGAGGGGATGGGGTAAATGCTGTATCGTAGGCTGCTCGGAACTTCATATCGATCTGGAGAATAAAGAGTTACATGTGAATGGCAGGATGCTGAGAGAGGGGGAATGGATAACTCTGAACGGCACCAGGGGACGTGTGTATGAGGGTAAGCTGGATCTGATACCCGCCGCCCCGGAAAACAATAAATGGTACAAGGAACTCTTAAAATGGGCTGACCAGATAAGGACCTTAAAGGTCAGGACAAATGCCGAGACACCTAACGACGCATTAACGGCGAGGAAGTTCGGTGCGGAGGGAATCGGTCTCTGCAGGACTGAACATATGTTTTTTGAAGCCGACAGGATAAAATCTGTCAGAGAGATGATTCTTTCCGATACGGTCGAGGGTAGAAAAAAAGCGCTCGAAAAACTTCTTCCGATGCAGAAGGGCGACTTTATCGGGATATTCAAGGCGATGAAAGGGCTCCCCGTAACTATCAGGCTGCTTGATCCGCCGCTTCATGAGTTCCTTCCGCATACAGACTCGGAACTTCAGTCGCTGGCGGATGAGATGGGCGTTTCATTCGATAAACTGAATATCAAGAATAAATCACTCCACGAATTTAATCCGATGCTCGGACACAGGGGCTGCCGCCTTGGTGTAACTTATCCTGAAATATATGAAATGCAGGTACAGGCCATTATGGAGGCCGCCTGCGAACTCGCAAAACAGAAGGTCAAGGTGATTCCCGAGATTATGGTGCCGCTTGTCGGACACGTTAAAGAACTTGAAATGATGAGGGAGCTTGTCATCTCTGTAGCCGAGAGGGTCAAAACAGAATACAAGGCCAAGATCCAGTATTCAATCGGTACAATGATCGAATTACCCCGGGCCTGCGTAACCTCGGATGAGATAGCGGTATATGCCGATTTTTATTCTTTTGGCACCAACGACCTAACCCAGACTGTATACGGTCTTTCCAGAGATGATGCCGGCAGGTTCCTGCCGTATTATGTCGAGGCGGGGATACTCAGGGAGGACCCTTTTATATCCATAGATATTGAAGGAGTAGGCGTCCTTATGAAGATGGCGGTATCAAAAGGCAGAAAGGTCAAGAAAGACCTCAAGATTGGTATATGCGGTGAACATGGAGGAGAACCATTATCAGTGGAATTCTGTCATAATATCGGCCTTGACTATGTGAGCTGTTCACCTTTTAGGGTGCCGATAGCCAGGTTCTCTGCGGCGCAGGCTACTATAAAAGAGAAGATCAAAAAAGAAAAGACGAGTAAGAAGAAATAAATAATCCCGATGACCTGCTTCGGGATTATTTCGGATGGGCTTGTATATAATTATTAAATCGGTTGTACTGACGGTCAGCTATAAACTATAATTTATAGTTGGAAATGAGGGAAAATCGGATTTAGATGGAGCAGAGAAATGGGTTTAGCAGATGCGAAAAAGTATATTCAGCAGCTACACAAAAAACAGGATAATCCTTACCTGTGGCCGGACTATCTGACCGGACTGCCGGACAAAGGAGCGATTATTAAAAAACTGGACGCCGTCTTTCCCAAACTGGGAAAGTACTCGATAGCGTATGTCAAGATAGGCAATATCCATCCGTATCTCATAAAATATGGACCCGATGTCCATGCCGACATAATTCAGTGGGCCGCTGCAACCCTGAAAACAACTTCTCAAAAATGCCGCGGCAGTTTTGTCGGGGCACTGAGCACGCATGATTTTATTGTCATCTGTGAAACAAAAAATATTTCTAAACTTATCAAGGAAGCCGGGAAAATTTTCAAAAAAAGGGTTGAAAATTACTATACAAAGGAAGACCTGAAAAACAGGACCACACTCTCTTTCACCAGCAGCAGCGGCAAAAAGGTAAAAATAGGCCTTATAACATTAGTATCCGTTGTGGTAGACAGAAAACTTTCAGTGAAAAAAACCCATCTTATACAGAGCATGGGAAGGATATGCGAGACCATTGAAGGGACCGGTGGTGAACTGGTTGTGATGAGTGATGATGACATTGTCATAGACTGACGGCCCTTTGCGGATCACGATCTCGTATTTTTTGCTGAAATAAAGTTTAGATAAGCGTATTATTAATTCCCTCCATCATTCATTTCGAACGAAGTGAGAAATCTTTTTTCCGCCTTGAAAGTATATTGTTTTTAAAAATGTTTAATGTTCAATGTTTAATGTTCAATGTTTAATGTTTTTGGACAAAAGCATAGAGCATAGCGTAACGGACTAAGGACGAAAAGCGATACCTGTTGATGGCAAGTATAACCATCTTAATCTAACTTACCATGTTCCACATATTTGACTGGACACCGTGGTAGGTTGTAGAAGTCTCGTAATAGCTCTGCCGTAGTCTGGGCTGATTCGCGGTATTTAAGGTATAATCCAATGATGAAAAAGATTATAATTTTCTACGCGTCATTCGGGATGGGCCATAAGAGCGCTGCAATGGCGCTTCATGATCATTTTACGAAACTGGATATTGAGGTTTCTGTTATCGATTTTTATCAAAAATTTCTACCCGGTTTTTCCAATATTGTAAGGTTCATGTATGACACAAGTATAAAAAAAATTCCGAAGGCGTACGGTGCTTTTTTTACTGCTACGAATGATGTTTCGTCGGAAGCAATTACAAAGGAAATTGACAGGATCGGCATCAGGGGACTTGAAGCGTTTTTGTCGGAGGAAATGCCCGATGCAGTGATAGCGACTTTCCCAATATCCGGAAAAATAGAACGGATCAGAAAAAAAAACGAATTCAGGTATTTCTCCGTGATAACCGATTTTGGTGTTCACAGGACATGGGTCAAGGATTATATAGATATGTATTTCGTAGCTGATGAAAAGGTGAAGAAAGAGCTGACCATTAAGGGCGTGGCTGAAAGCGCCATAAGTGTTACAGGCATACCTGTACGAGAACAGTTTTCAATAAAATATGACACTGCAAATACAAGAAGTGATTTAGACCTGTCTGAAATGTTTACAGTCCTTTTAATGGGAAAAACAAGGAATATAACTAAAAACATCCTCCCAGGGTTATGCGGATTAAACATTCAGATAGTTGCGGTCACCGGCGGAAATGAAGGATTTTACAATTCCGTTAAAAAACTTGCTCTGAAATACAGCAATCTTATACCTCTGCGTTATGAGGAGAATGTGTCCCGGCTGATGCAGGCGTCTGATTTGATCATAGGGAAGGGCGGCGGACTTACTTTGTCAGAGGCGCTTGCAGCAGGACTCCCGATGGTTATATTCGACCCGATCCCCGGACAGGAGTTCTTTAACGTCGATTTTCTTGTGAATGAAGGTGCCGCGCTCTTCGCGAGAGACAGTGAAGATCTGTTACAGAAGATTTCTTTCCTTTCCGGGAGAGGTGACAGACTTCTTGAGTTAAAGAAGAATGCCTTGAGGCTGGGCAGACCTTTTTCGTCAGCGGCAATATGTGAGCGGATATTGGATTATATGCAATAAGGGCCGTCTGTATTATCCGGAGGCATGATAGCTATTTTTCCCTGCCAAAAGGAGAAAGCCGCCTTAAGTCCTGTATTATCCCGGGCATGACATTAATTACGGCGTCTACATCTTTATCTGTGTTGTAACGGCTGAGTGAGAATCTTACAGAGCCGTGTACCGCTGAGAAAGGGATGCCCATCGCCCTTAAGACATGTGAAGGTTCAAGTGAACCTGACGTGCATGCCGAACCGGATGACGCGCATATATTGTATTCGTTGAGTCTGAGCAGGATAGCTTCTCCTTCTATATATTCGAAACTTATATTGCTGGTATTAGGCAGTCTGTTGACGGTATCTCCGTTTACCATAGCATCAGGACAACGTTCCAGCAGAGTGTTTTCGAGCCTGTCCCGCAGCCCTTTCAGGTATGTTGCCTCTTCATCAAGGTTTCCCCCGGCAAGTTCACACGCCCTGCCGAGACCTATTATGGAAGCGATGTTTTCGGTGCCGGCCCGTCTTCCATGTTCCTGGTGGCCGCCGATTATATACGGTTTGAACCTTGTGCCTTTTCTGACATACAGGGCGCCGACGCCCTTGGGGGCGTGGAGCTTGTGGCCGGAGAGAGATAGCATGTCGACAGGAAGTTTTTTCACGTCTATCGGAATTTTTCCGACGGTCTGCACGGCATCGGTATGAAAGATTGCGCCTCTCTGTGTGACTATTTCAGCGATTTCCAGGACAGGGAAGATAACTCCTGTCTCATTGTTTGCATGCATGATCGATACAACGGCCGTATCCTCGCTGATTTCTTTAATTAATAAATCCGTGTCAAGCTTTCCCTCGTGGTTTACTGTCAGAAACGTAACCCGGTATCCTTTTCTTGCCAGGTGTCGGCAGAAGTTTAATACCGCCGGGTGTTCGACCCTTGTTGTGATGATATGTTTTTTATGAGGATACGATTCGGCCGCGCACATGAGGGCTGTATTATCGCTTTCGGTGCCGCAGCTTGTGAAAATTATCTCGTCAGGATCAGCGTTGATGAGCGCTGCGACCTGTGCCCTTGCTACCTCTATCTTCCTGTGTATCTGTCCCCCGAAGGTATGCATGCTTGACGGGTTTCCGTAAAGATCGGTAAGGTATGGTAGCATGGCGTCGAGAACTTCCGGTGATATCCTTGTTGTGGCGTTATTGTCGAGGTATATCTCGGTCATCCCCGGGCCTCGACAATGATATCCGCGCTCACCAGTTCCCTGAGCTTTTCCTGAATGCCTTTTATCGTTACGTCCGCCATAAGACAACCGGCGCACATGCCGCGAAGCGCTATGGTCACCCTGTTTCGATCAACGTCTATCAATTCGATGTCCCCACCGTCTGCCTGAAGTCCGGGCCTTATTTCGGTCTCTATGATTTCCTGAATGAGGGCGATCTTCTGGAGATTGGTCAGTTTTTTTGGTTTAACGGGTTTTCCGGGCGGCTTTAAAGTCCAAATGCTGTCCAGTATAGTTTCTATTTCCGGCCTGCATTCACCGCATCCTCCGCCGGCCTTGGTGAAGTTTGTGATCTCATCGACCGTTGTAAGGTGGTTTTCCTCCGCAATCTTTCTGATCTTTTCTTCAGTGACGTCGAAACACTTGCATACAAGTCTTCCCTTTTCCCTGACCGGCGGGGCCTCTCCCCTGTAATTTGCTATGGCGGCTTCTAGTGCTTCCTGTCCCATCACCGAGCAGTGCATCTTTTCTTTAGGCAGACCGCCGAGGAACTCCACTATATCCCTGTTGGTGACCTTTAATGCCTCATCAAGAGACTTTCCCTTGATGAGTTCGGTAAGGGCGGATGAACTTGCGATTGCACTGGCGCAACCGAATGTCTGGAATTTGGCGTCGGTTATCCTGTCTGTTTCCCGGTCAATTTTCAGAAAAAGCTTCAGGGCGTCGCCGCACACGATGCTGCCGACTTCGCCGATAGCAGCCGCGTCCTTTATTTCACCCACATTTTTCGGATGAAGAAAGAAGTCTTTGACTTTCTTCGTATATTCCCACATGTTTTAATATTTGCACATATAAGACCCGAAGTCAAATTGACGGGGGTTACGTCCTGATGAAGAATCGACGGATAAAGAACAGTTGCATCCAGAGTAGGGCGAGACAATGAATCAAAGAGCTAAATGTATGGCTAAAACTTTATTCTGATACCGCTTTCAAGCCATCTCCCGGGGTTTTCATAGCAAAAGAGCCAGTACTGGGAACCATTGAAGAGATTATGAGCGGTGAGAAATATCTCCATCGAGCTTTTCCTTTCGGTAAAGATATTCTTTATCATATTAAGATCAAAAATGATTGAACTGTATCTGGCATCATTACGTGCTTCCTCATTCCACCAGATATAATGGCCTTTCAGTAGCGCCCTGAAGGATTTTCCGTCATCGTATTTGAGGTTAACGTCGTATGAATATTCCGGAATCCCTTCTGTGGCCATTGACGACCTTGTGTCTATGAATATGGCGCCTCCCGAGAGCGTGAAATTATTAAAAGGCAGAGTTTTATACTCTATTTCCAGCCCCTGACGTCTCTGATTTGTATCATTGACATGGTTTTTTATTCCGGTATCGGTATCCGTCTTTAAAATTATAACATCTTCAATATCGTGCCTGAATACGGAAAACTTCAGCCAGAGATATTTAAGTTCGCCTGTCTCAATTCCTGCCTGGTAAGACCTTATTTTTTCGACCCTGAGGTCGGGATTGGATCTGTAGGCCAGAACTTCATTATCTCCGGATGTGAAGGCGAGGGGTGGCGCGTTGAATCCCTTCGCAATATATATCCTGGCAAGTGTATTTTTTGTCAGGGCGTATGTTATCCCCAGGCTGGGGCTGACAAAATTATTGCTTGTGCTGATATCGTCATAACGTATGCCTGGAGTTATGGAAAGCTGGTCCAGTTCAATAGTGTTATTGGCATACATGGCCCATTGCCTCTTCTTCAGATTGTCATCTGAATAATCACTGTTTTTTAACCTGCTGTCATTATATTCAGTGCCGATGATAAGATTATGCCTTCCATGTTTCCATTTAAGTTGCGTGCTTATACCGTTTGTGATATCACGTACCGTATTTTTCCCCTCTGTTATTCCATCATAGCTCGATCGAAATTTGACAAGCTGTTTTGACGACTTTAAAGAGACGTTCAGAACAATCTCTCTGCCGGGCGATGTATTAAGTGCGAGGCCCGTGAATAACTGCTCAAGCCTGGAATCAAAGAATCCCCGTCCGAGAGAATCCAGTCTGGAAGATTTATTGTATGAAAGAGTGAATATGATGCCGGCATTATCTGGAAGATTATAAGAGAATTTTGAATAAAAACTATTATTTGAAATATCGTTTCCATGTGTCAGCTCCGTTGCCTGAAGCCTTCCGGCGTAAAGGTAATAACCCGTGTTCCCTCTTTTGCCTGACAATTCAGCCCTGAAATCTCCTGTCCCTTTTCTGCCGATGGACGATCTGAGGACGCCCCTGGTATTCTTTCCCGGTTCTGGAGTTTTCGTAATGATATTGATAACACCACCAAGTGACGACCCCCATGCCGAGGACGCGGGTCCCTTTATAATCTCTATCTTTGCAATATTCTGTACCGGCATGATGCCGAGTTCAGCAAAATTGTCGGACAGATTATTTATAAGGATACCATCAATAAAAACAGCGACGTGATATAATTCAGAGCCTTGTATAATCGCGGTTGCTATGCTGCCGGGACCACCACTGAAAGAGACCTGAACTCCATTAATGGTATTCAGTACGTCGGCAATTGTATGAGCATTCATCATTTCAATGTCTTCGTCGGTAATAATCGAGACATTCTCCGCAACCCGCGTAATTGATTTCAGTGTCCTGGTTGTTGAAATAACCACGAGTTCATCTTCATCGAAATACATAAGCAGAAAGCTTTTTTCGTCTCTGGATATGGCAAGCACGTCAGCATGTACCTGGAGGATTGATAAAATTAGGATTAAAATCGATATGATTTTATATTTAGGCAATAAAAGTTCTCCTGAAATATTTTAAGATTAATCATTATAACGGATGATATATTTTATTGTCCCCAATTACTAATATAATAAAATACCCGTAAAAAAGAAAAGGTTCCGGTCATTCTCTCTTAACTGTGCGGGTGGGTTATATGAGACAGGAAGGAAATTGACCAGCCGGAATTGAAAATAGTGGCGGAGAGGCAGGGATTCGAACCCTGGGTGGAGTCGCCCCCACAACGGTTTTCGAGACCGCCCCATTCAACCGCTCTGGCACCTCTCCTGAATTTCATTAAAAACCAGCAAGTTAAATTCAAAGAAAACACATATATTATAAAACAAAGCCTCCGGACAGCCTAATCTTATCTCCGTTCCTGAAAAAACCTTCTTAATAAGTCAGCGCATTCCTCTTCCAGAATGCCTGAAACAACTTCGGCCCGATGGTTCAATCTCCTGTCATTGAGGATATTATAGAGACTGTCGACTCCCCCGGCCTTGGTATCCCTGCATCCATAAACAAGCCTTGATATTCGGGAGTTTATAATCGCCCCAGCGCACATAATACATGGCTCCTTGGTTACATAAAGTGTCATCCCCGTCAGTCGCCAGCTGTCGGATTTCGTGGATCCAGCTCTTAAAGAGAGGATTTCCGCGTGCGCGGACGGATCTTTTGAACGCTCTCTCAGGTTATGAGCTGTGTTGAGAATAACGCCGTCTTTTACAAGCAGGGAGCCCACGGGGATTTCTCCCTCCTGAAAAGCAAGACCGGCTTCTTTCAAAGCCAGCTTCATATAATAGATGTCTGCTTCCATGATATTCACTATTTTTAGAAGCTTCTCTTTGCTCTTAATGGCGCGCCCTGAGGGATTCGAACCCCCGGCCTACGGATTCGTAGTCCGACGCTCTATCCAGCTGAGCTAAGGGCGCATATCATCGGAATTAATCTAGCCTTCCTTTATACCGTTTTCAAGCGAAATGCCGTATTTGGCATGTTCAAAAGGGTGCACACTGCGGAGCTCAGGCTTTGCGTAAAGCCATCCCCATTTTTTCCCGGCCTGGGGAAAAATTTGCTTCTCATCCTCGGAAATCACTATGGCGACAGCAGGGTTATTGGCTTCGTTTGACAGGGAGGTTATCGTCCTTCCGTCCATTCTGAAGTCAGGCAGAAAATCACCTACCGTGATCGTAATGTTTGAATCCGGGAGTTTAAAATCACTGTGGAGATTAACAGTGAATTCTGTTGTCTTGCCTGCTTCCTTGTCTTCTATGGCGAGTACGACTCCCTTCCATTGGCCTTTTACGGAATCAGGCACTACAACGGTAGTTTCCCCTGCCGGCATCATCTGCTGATGTCCCTCGGGAGTAACGTTTTGGTGTTGTCCCGGCATGACCGACTTTGGAATAACCGGAACTTCTTCTTCCTTTTTCTTGCACGCGGACGCGACAAACATAATCATTATGCCGCATGTTATCGCCAATATTTTCTTGTTCATTGCAGGCTCTCCTTTTTAAATTAATGGACTTTCCAGTCCCTCGGTTAATACATGTCAACGGCGTTAATGGCGGAGAGGCAGGGATTCGAACCCTGGGTGAGGTTTGACCCCCACAACCGCTTAGCAGGCGGCTGCCTTCAACCGACTCGGCCACCTCTCCCACAACGTAATAGTCTACCAGCTATATTTCCGCTTTGTAAAGAACTCTCGGGGGCTGAAACGTATAAGCAGGAGGACGGCCCAAATTGTTCCGTGCAAAAGGTCAGGATCCAGGGAAGTTTTAATAAGAAGGGGATTAACAGGAAGTATATCCTTTAATACGATTTCACCCGCTCTCTGCTAAAGCAGTCGAAATGGCCAGCACTGAAATATTTCTAAGGATTATTCCCCGAAGCCGGAAGATATATGGAAAAAGTTGTTCCGATTTCCTTTCTGGATTCTACCGTAATGTATCCCCCATGCTTTTTTACGATTGAATAATTGATAGCAAGCCCGAGGCCTACACCTCTTCTGTATCCCATTTCCTTGGTCGTAAAGTACGGATCAAAAAGTTTTGGAATGTTAGCTTCTGGTATTCCAATTCCCTGGTCTTTAACGGATATTTTTACATAGTTGCCGGCAGTCAGCGGGAGTGCATTGCCTGAAGTTACAACTGCATTTTCAGCTCTTATTTGTACCAGCCCTTCCCCACGCAATGCTTCGCATGCGTTTACAAACTGATGCGAGATGACCTGTGCGATCTGGTCTTCATCAATTTTAACGGGCCAGAGATCTCCGGAAAAGTAAAATTTACATTTGACGTCCAAATTGGTGAATATTACCTCCGCGGATTTCTTGATTAAATTTGGAATATGGGTGACCTTTTTAATCGGATCCGAACCAACGGCGAAAGTGATTAATTTGGACGTTAAATCCCTCGCATGAAGAGAGGACGTCTCAGCTTTTTCGAGCAGAGTTAAGGTCTTGGGATGGCAGGACAAGGACATTTTTGCAAGTGATATGTTTCCGAGAATAGAGGTGAGGAGGTTATTGAAGTCATGTGCGATTCCCCTGGCGAATATTGTTATTGATTCAATGTTTCTGTCCCTGATAATTACATCCTGCTTTTTTTTGAGGTCCGTGATATTAATTCCTATTGTCAGGACATCCGTAGAACCATGATCACCGGCAATCGGTGTATCATATATGAGGTATGTTAGACCGTCAGAATTTTTCCATTCCCTCTTGCAAGGGATCTCTGTATCGAATACCAGGGCGGTAGGGCATTTTTTACATGGCTCCGTAAATCCCTGATAAAGCTCGTAACAGAGCCTTCCCTTGTGTTCACCAAACAGCCTGCGAAAATTCCGGTTCGCAAACCTGATGGTATAATATTTTTCCTGAATAGCGATAAAGACGGGTATTTGATCCATGATTGCCACAAGACTTTCGACTTCCAGGCTTTTTTCTTCGTTGTTGTTACTTATGTCGAAAGCATCTTTTGACATGCCGGTTAAACAGGATTTTCCCTCCCGACCGTCTACACCATGAATAATCTTGACATTATTACATCCCCTCAAGGTATCCCCACCCGCTCCCAAAAAACAGTCGATTCATATCTTAATAAAGCAAAAGAGATGCCAACACAATTTTTAATGCAACTGCGTGGTTTTACAGGATTTATTCGATTAAGAAGGATGTTGATTGGTTAAAGAAATATATAATACTTACAATTTATATAAAAAATATATATTATATTTACGACTATAATTCGGACTGGTTTTCGTATTCCTTCATTTTATCAAAGAGATTTTTATAGCTGATGCGGAGTAATTTAGCTGCCTTGGCCTTATTGCCGCCGGTGTTTTCCATCGCATCTCTGATCATCTTTTTCTCAAGTTCCCTTAAGGCGTCTTTAAGCGGTAACTGGCCGGACGCGGATTTCGCCATGCATTTCTTTTCCGTGTAATGCTCGTTCAGCAGAATTTCTATAAATTCCTTATTGATTGTGCTGCTGTTTGTTAACAGGGTCGCCCTTCGCATCACATTTTTTAATTCCCTGAGATTTCCAGGCCACGGATATTGCTTAAGAAGGTCAATCGCGTTGTCGGTTATATCCCTGATCTGCTTGTTCAATTCTAATGAAACTTCAAAAACAAATTTTCTGGCGAAAAACGGAATATCCCCAAGTCTCTCCCTCAGCGGAGGCAGAGTAATTATAAATTCGCCCAGACGGTAAAAGAGGTCTTCTCTGAACTCTTTTTTCTTCAGACTTTCCCTGATATTCTGGTTCGTTGCCGCTACAATGCGTAAATCTACATCTATGGGACTGGTGCCGCCCAGGGGGTATATCTTTTTTTTCTCGATAACACTCAGCAGCTTGGTCTGTATGTGGGGGGACATGTTTTCGAGTTCGTCTATGAAGATCGTGCCTTTGTGGGCGCTTTCAAAGTAACCCATTTTGTCCTTCACCGCGCCCGTAAACGCCCCCTTTTTATAGCCGAAGAGTTCGCTCTCGACCAGGATGTCGGGAATCAGTCCGATGTCGACGCATACGAAGGATTCATCTTCCCTTTTGCTCATATTATGGATTAATCCGGCTGTTATGGATTTTCCCGTCCCGGTCTCTCCCTGGATAATAACGGAAAAGTCCGTGTGGGCGATCTGTTTGATCTGGCTTATGACAGTATTCATCGCATCGCTTTTACCAAGAAGTTGTTTTAACGCCGTACCGGTGTTTTCTACCTCCATCTGTAGTTTTCGCTTTTCAATCGCCCTTTTAATTGTTAAGATCAGCCTGTCAAAATCCGGGGGCTTGAGGGTGAAGTCATATGCTCCGTGTTTGATCGCTTTCACCGCGGAATCGATATCACCATGCGCGGTAAGGATTATAATCGGTACATTCCGTTCTATCTTCATCAGTTCAATCATGGTCTCGATGCCGTTCATATGCGGCATCTTAAGGTCGAGAAGCACGGCATCGGGGCGAGTTTTCCTGAACAGCTTTATCGCGCCGAAACCATCGGAGGCCTCGTCCACGATAATGTCTTCACCTTTTAATACATCCGCGACAATATTTCTTAAGTCAGCGTCATCATCGACAATCAGTACATTACTCATATGCTTATCCCTCTTATATTTATTGATATTTCAACTGTTTTCATTTAAAGATTCTTATCGATTAAAGGGAAATATATCCGGAATATCGTTCCCTCGCCTTTCTGACTATGTACATCTATATGCCCCTTGAACTGTTCTATTATCCCGTAAACAATGGAAAGGCCCAACCCCGTGCCACTTCCGACCTCCTTTGTTGTGAAAAAGGGTATGAATATCTTTTTTTGCGTCTCTTCATCCATTCCCGTGCCGCTATCAGATAGCGTAATGCGGGCGTATCTTCCAGGTTTTGATAAACGATGCGCCATGGAATTTTCGGCATCGATGATTACCATTTCGGTCTCAATGGTCAGCAGCCCTCCGTCAGGCATGGTGTCCCGGGCGTTTGTACAGAGGTTCATCAGGATCTGTTCAAGCTGAAAGGCATCGGCCATTATTAAGAGCGTTTCTTCTGAAAGTGATGTCCGTATATCGACGTTTTCTCCAGTTATATTCTTCATCATTGGCAGGAGGGTTTTGATAAGCCTGTTGATGTCGACGGAAATAGGATGCATTGAATTAAGTCTGCTGAATGTGATCAACCCTTCTATGAGGTTTTTTGCCTTGTTTATAGATGTATGTATCTGTCCTGTATAACGACTTAATGTGAAGTTCTTCCCGGCTCTTTTTTCGATTATGTATACCGCTCCGCTTATGGCTGACAGTATGTTATTAAAGTCATGCGCGACCCCCCTGGCCAATGTTCCAACGGCGTCCATCTTCTGTGCATTCCTTAGTTGTTCTTCAAGCAGCTGCTTCTCTATGTCACGCTTTTCCAGGTTATCGGACATGGTATTAAAGGCTTCCGCCAGTTTTCCTATTTCATCCGAGGATTCGACCCGAACCTTATTAAAAGACTCTCCCCTGCCGAACAATCTCACCGCTTCAGTCAAACCGATAAGCGGCCTGGCAACCCTTCTTATCTGTATATATATCAGAATGGAGCCGATTAATAAAAAAACAGTGGCGATTAATGCGTTTCTTATCAGAATGTACTTTATCTTTTCATCAAGGCCTTTTTTGCTCAGCAAAATTGTGACATAACCGATAACCCTATGCGTTTTATTCAGATCCGAGTTATTGAAGTAGAGAGCTTCCTCTGTATTAGTGACGGATTCCAGGATTACGGGAGTCTGGATTTCGATTGTATCCGCTTCCTCGATAACTTCAAACACGCGGTCTTTTCCGGATTTCAGGATATTCACATTAGTGTCTGCCGATCTGGGCCTGATATTCTCTGCAAGATTCTTTTTCCGAATATTAAATAACACCTTGTTGTTTAAGGTGTATACCGTAACCACCAGAACCGAATCCTGCTGCATAATACCCTTCACAGCGTCTTCAAGCAGGGAGGTTTGTTCGGCGAAGACTCCAGTGATTGAACTTTTTGCTAAAAAGCCCGCCAGTAGTTTCCATTGTTTTATAAGGTCTTCCTTTTCGGACCTGCTCTGATAATATACAAAAAATGTTGTAAAAACAAGCGATACAACCAGGATCGAAAAAACAAAGATATTAAATACCTTTATCCTGAAACTGTCATTGCATCTATGCCGGGAATAGAAATTCTTCATAATGGGGTTTTTTTATTCAATTCGTTCAGCCTTGTTAATATCCTCTTCGCCTCATTATACGGCCTGGTCCCTTTACTTTTCAAAATTGTTATCTCACTGGAAATGACAATGGACAAAATAACATAATATATCGGTATAAATAGGCAGTTCCGGCGTCGCGGAACAATTGAATTTTCCGGCCATCTTTTTTTATGAATTAAATCTCCCCAGTCACTTTTAAAGAGAAAAAAATTAAACCGCTCCGGCATTTTCAGACCGGAAACCCTAAGAATCACTTCGAAATAAAAATTACATTAATGATATAATAGTTCAATAGTATCAGGCAGGACAAGTTCTGTTTTTTAATCGCTTAATATGGTAACGGATGTTTGAAATAAGTTATGTCGAAAAGTTTTTTTATCGGCTTGGGAGTGATTCGGTCGAGGGAACAGCCAAATGGACGAAAATCCGGCTTCGACTCGACGGCCATAAAGTAATAACTACCAATAATACCTATGTATAAAAAATATTTTGGTCTTCGGGAAACACCTTTTTCTATCGCGCCGGATCCTCGCTATCTTTATCTGAGCGAGCTTCACAGGGAGGCTCTGGCGCATCTTATGTATGGGATGAACAGTGACGGTGGATTCATCCTTCTGACGGGTGAGGTTGGGACCGGCAAAACAACAATATGCCGCTCCATGCTTGAACGGATACCTGGAAATATCAATATCGCGTTTATTCTTAACCCAAAAATGACTGTTGAGGAGTTGTTGGCCTCGATCTGTGATGAGCTGGGCGTCATCGTTCCCGAAAAGAATACCAGTATTAAGGTTTTCGTGGATTATATTAATAAATATCTGCTCGAAGAACATGCCATGGGACGCAAGACAGTGCTTATTATTGAAGAGGCCCAAAACCTCTCGACGGAAGTATTGGAGCAGCTGCGGCTGCTCACAAACCTTGAGACTAACGAGCGCAAACTGCTACAGATAATTATGCTTGGCCAGCCCGAACTTCAGGAGAAATTGGCGCGCACGGAGTTGCGGCAACTGTCGCAGCGTATTACGGCGCGGTTCCACCTTGAGCCACTCTCCGCAAAGGACATATCCGCATACGTAAAATATCGTCTTGCCATAGCAGGGGTCCATAATGAATTATTTCCTGCCGGGACGATCAGCAAGCTTTATCGTCTTAGCGGTGGGATACCGCGATTAATCAACCTGTTGTGTGACCGGGCATTGCTCGGGGCGTATGTTCAGGAACACCGGTTGGTAAACAGACATACCATGGCGAAAGCCGCCCGCGAGGTCTTCGGGGGTGTTGATCCTCGAAAGAGATGGAGGAAAAGACTATTAACTTCGAAAACGGCGTTAATCGCGATGATCGCATTTATTGGTTGTTTGCTGTTTTCATTCGGTTATTATTACAGGGACAGGCTCTCGTCTTTAACCGATATCAGCATGGGATCAATATCCTTGGAAGGTATTGTTAATAATGTATTCGCTGGCCCAGGGCTGACTATCTTAAAGTGGTTGCCCGGCTTTCCCCAGGATTCCCGTACCAGGGATGCAGCTTTCCAAGCGCTGTTCAGGCAGTGGGACATGGACTATGAGTCGCGGTTCAACGGCCCTGCCTGCCATTATGCCCGTGAGCAGGGTTTGCGATGCCTGGAGGCGAGTGGCGATCTCAAGTCCGTCCTTACCCTGAACAGGCCCGTGGTACTGAAGGTGTTTGATTCCGAAGGCCGGCCATTTTTTGTCACACTCACATCCTTAAAAGGCCAAAACGCGACACTTGTCGCCGGGAAGAGGACATTCAGTAATTCCGTTAAACTTATTGAATCATACTGGTCCGGCGAGTATACGCTGTTTTGGCGCCCCCCCCCTGCCTATAATGAAAACGTCAGGCCGGGTGATAGGGGGAGTATGGTCGATTGGCTTGATAATCAGATTGCGATTATTCAGGGCCGTAAGGCCAGGCAGGGAGGAGGCAAGGTATTGAAAGGGGATTTGCTTAAACAATTAAGGAGTTTTCAGCTTCTGATGGAGTTAACCCCTGATGGGATTATTGGCGCACAGACAATAATCCAGTTTAACAACTTAACAAGTGGAGAAGTTCCAAAATTAACGTTAAATTGAGGGATAGTCAAAATGTCTTTTATTCTTGATGCACTAAAAAAGGCCGAGCAGCAGCGTAAAAAAGGTGTGGAGCAGGATATGAATACGCATCACGACCCTCTGCCGGAAAAGCCGGGGGGAAAGTTGAGGTGGCCGTACCTGCTTCTCTTTGCCCTGATTCTGAATGCCGGATTAGTATTCTGGTCGCTGAGTCCCCCGCGTCAGGAATCCCTCGTGGACGATTTGCATACGGACGACGCCTTGCAGGTCGGGCCGTCAGTATCCGGCCCGGTGGCGCAAGTCTCCGTTTCGGAGACAGTGCCGACCGGCGATAAGGCGACGCCTAAATCAAGTCCCGGTGTGACCGGGACGGCTTCTCCCCCGCTTAAGGCGGCTGGAAATGACAGAGGAAGACGTCCCGACACTCCGGGCGATAAAAAGGCCATGATGCGCATGCCGGTGATTCCCATGGCCAGCCCCGAAAAAGCGGAGCGGGTTGGGAATCCACCCAGGAGCGCCGGGGGGAACGCTCCGGAGAAAAAAGTGTTTGACCTGGATGAACTGCCTGTGTCTATCCGCAAGAGCCTGCCGGACTTATCGGTTACCGCTTTCATATATTCCAATGATCCGCGTTCCAGATTTGTAAGAATTGAGGACCAGATAATGTATGAAGGCCAGACTATGGATTCCGGTATCAGGATAGAACGAATTACGCCGGAAGGGGTCATCCTTAGATATCGGAAGTACAGATTTTTCAAGAAAGTTTTTTAATCCTTAAAACGCGGTTGCTATTAACCCGGCAATAAAATAGTTTGTCATGTTGAACAGGGATCCGGAACCTCCTGGATTCCCGCTCAACAGACTAAGGGAATGACGTTCTTCACCTTAACCATCCACTTCCTGGAAGAGTCTCAATTATCATCATCCCGGATATGGTAATATATATTTCCTGCTTGAGCGGGGAATCGGCTGTCTTTCTGGAAATATATTTTAGAGAGGCAGGAATAATAATGGTTTGAAGTCATGAGGGTTGTAAATATTTATTGGTTAAGCAGACTAATTCCGGAAATACACAGATGAAACAGGCTACAGCCGGCCTTATTCTATCATTTTTATTCTTATTCCTGGTTCCCTTGACCTCCGCGTATGCAGGTGCTGAAAAAGGGCCCGCTATTGGAGAGACTTTACCTTTTTACAGCCTGCTGCCTTTTGCAGGAATGCTGTTATCTATAGCCCTGTTTCCTCTTGTTCTTCCAAAACTCTGGCATCACCATTTTGGTAAAGTCACGTTATTCTGGGTGTTGATTACGGTCATACCTTTATTGATATTTTATAAAATGGCGGGGCTGAGTGAAATACTTCATATCATGTTAGCTGATTATCTTCCGTTCATCATCCTCCTTGGCTCACTATACACGGTGTCCGGCGGGATATTGTTAAGAGGAACATTAAGCGGCACGCCCGCTTTTAATACCATGATCCTCCTGGTCGGAACGATTCTGGCGTCATGGATGGGGACAACAGGCGCTGCGATGCTTCTCATTCGCCCCTTTTTACGCGCTAACGCCAGGAGAAAAAATCGCTCGTTTATGGTGGTCTTCTTTATATTTATGGTTGCCAATATCGGGGGTTTATTGACCCCTCTTGGCGACCCCCCGCTGTTTTTGGGGTTCCTGAGGGGAGTGCCTTTTTTCTGGACCTTCAGTCTGCTGAAACAGTTATTGGTAGCGGTTGTGGTTCTGCTGCCGGTTTATTATGTCCTGGATACTTATTTCTACAAAAAAGAAGGAATAGCCGATCTTCCTGATGAAGGGATAAATGAGCCGGTAAGGATTGAAGGTTACTCTAATTTTATCTTTCTTGCCGGTATTGTCGGTGCTGTTCTCCTGAGTGGAACGGTTAAATGGGGGGAGATATCCATGCTGGGAGTTCACAGGGGCGTGCAGGATATAGTAAGAGACGGGTTTTTGATATTAATGGGGGTCCTATCCCTGACACTCACAAAGAGAAAAATCCGAGAGGATAACGCATTTACGTGGTTTCCCATTAAAGAAGTGGCCATTCTCTTTTTCGGCATCTTTCTTTCGATGATACCCTGTCTTGCTATACTTCAGGCTGGAGCGCGAGGCGAACTTTCATGGGTCATTACGGCGGTACGGGAACCTGTTCATTATTTCTGGGTGACAGGTATTCTCTCCGCGTTTCTTGACAACGCCCCCACATACCTTACCTTTCTGAACACCGCGACAGGCGGTTTTTATACCGGTGTTCCCGGGCCTGAGGCTATCGCCCTTTTAATAAAGGAAAACCCTGTTTATCTCGCCGCGATTTCAACGGGGGCGGTGTTTTTTGGAGCATTGACATATATAGGTAATGCCCCGAATTTCATGGTGCGCTCGATTGCAGAGGAATTAGGCACGCCAATGCCAAGTTTCTTCGGGTATATGTTTAAATATTCATTAATAATCCTGATGCCGATTTTTGTTTTAATAACTTTCATTTTCTTTTTATAATGGAGTGATTATGAAGATAGATAAAATACTTTTTCCGACAAAATTTGATGAATTTTCCTACAGGTCTCTTGAAACCCTCCTTGTACTGAGTAAAGCAGGACTCAAAGAGATTCTGCTTTTTTATGTAATTCCAAGAGATGATGTGGGCTTTGTGCCTTATGGTGGTTATCTCAAGGGAGAAGAGGAGAGACTGAGGGAAGAGGCGAGGATCAGATTCGAGGACTGGCAAAGATCATTGGCGGAGCATGGGGTGAACAGCAGAATAATCATTGAAGTCGGAGATCCGGTCCCTAAAATTCTCTCCATCGCTGAGCAGGAGGCGGTTGATCTCATAGTCGTGAACAAGAAGAAAAGGGCGGCTTTTGATATCCCATTTCTGGGTTCCCGGACTTTCAAAATAATCACAAGAAGCAAAATCCCGGTGCTTGTAAACAGATATATTGTCGAATTCGAGCGGGAAGGAAAAATTGTGACTCGTATAAACGGAGAAATATTCAAAAAACCGCTTCTTGCGTCTGACTGTTCCGAGTTATCGGATAAGGCGCTTGACCTGCTGCTATTTCTGGATGGACTCATTGAAAAGGCTTATGTCTGTAACGTTATAAACTCAAAACTATCGAAATGTCATGACAGATCCGCGTTAGACACGATAGAGAATGATAGCAAGCGAAAACTTGCCGAATATTGCGATAGATTAAAGTCAGCCGGCATTGATGCGGAACAGCATCTGGGCGCTGGCGAAATAGCGGCGGAAATCATACGCTTGTCCAGGCAGGTTGGGGCGAGTATGATTGTTATGAGCACAACGGGGAAAAATCGTCTGACTGAATTATTCGAAGGAAGTCCTTCCCATAAAGTCAGCGAAAAGTCGGAACTTCCGATTATCCTGGTTCCGTAACAGAGATAAAAAATGGAAGATTTATATGACATTAAACTGCCTGCCTTTGAAGGACCACTTGATCTGCTGCTGCATCTGATAAAGGAGAATAAAATCGACATATATGACATACCTATTTCCTTTATTACAGGCCGGTATCTGGAATATATTAACGTAATGAAGGTACTTGACCTGGAGATAGCCGGAGAATTTCTTGTTATGGCCGCCTCTCTCATATATATTAAATCCAGAATGCTTCTGCCTGTGGACGAACAGGCCGCAGAGGCGGAGGCTGAAGACCCAAGGCTTGAGCTGGTGCAGAGACTTCTCGAATACCAGGCGTTTAAAGATGGAGCACTGGTTTTAAGGGAAAGGGAAGAAGAAAGTCTGGATTTTTTTTACCGGCAGCCGGCGGAAGATAATGAAGAAGATGCTGTTACGAACGAGCTGTATCTTTTTAACGTCAATGTTTACGATTTATTGGGCGCTTTCAAAAAGATGCTTGATAATGCGCCCCCGGATGTTGTCACGATTACTCGGGAGCTTCTGACAGTAAAGGATAAAATGAATTTAATAGTGGATATGCTCGAAAATACGGAAAGCATGAGGTTTGAGGAGTTATTCAGAGACAGCCTGACAAGACAGCAATTAATAATAACATTTCTTGCGCTCCTTGAGCTTCTGAGACTTGGGTTGGCCCGTGTATACCAGGAAAAGGAGTTTGGCAATATCTGGATAATCAATCCGGTTATACAGGAAAATGCCGTCGCCGGGCAGCCATATTCTTAACCATGGTTGTCTTGCACTGAAAGACGCAGGCCGGATAGAATTTTCAGTATAGCGGAATTCCATCCTTCCGGTCCGATGCCGTCTGCCTTTATGAGATCGGGAACATTAATGCGGCGATCATATTGCCCGCCGGGTTTTTTAACGATGACCGGATATTTTACTTTTTCGAGCATCGGAAAATCATTGAGGCTGTCTCCAATCGCGACTGTCTTGACCTCTCCGAATTCTTTCCTGTATAAATCGATCAGAATGGATACCGCCTTGCCTTTGTCGTTGTTGCCGAGGATATGGAAAAATCGTCCCTGTGTGAAATTCAGGCCCATCGATTGAATTGAAGCAATAAGCGACTCCGTATCTTTTTCATCTCCTCTGAATATAAATGGTTCGTCAAAGTCTCTTTCTTTCGCTATCCCGGCCTCTTCGATATTCAGTCCGGTGACTCCGGCCACTTCTTCTGCTGTCATGTCTCCAAATCCCATGAGATCAAATCCCTTTTCCTTCAGAAACCCGATCGCTTTTCTGAGTTCTGAATACGGAATTCCGAGAGTGATAATATAATAGTTTTTTTCCTCATCGGCAATGAATATTGTATCCCGCAAATTAAGATTAAAATAGCCTTTGGGTATGAATATCGCGCCACCGTTTTCCGATATAAAAGGATGATTATTGTCCAGTTTTTTTCTGTAAAGTTCTATCTCTTTTCTGGTCTTGCTCGAACATATGACAACGGGTATATTTTTCTCTTTCAGGAGTTTAAGGGATGGCAATGCCTCTTGAAAAGAATATGTGCCGGAATCAAGCAGTGTGCCGTCAAGGTCTGTGAAGACAATAATATTTTTCATTTGACTATCAGTATCTGAATATCCGTAACATTTGTTCCTGTTGGCCCGGTGACGAAGAGACCTCCGGTTTTTTTAAAAAAATTATATGTATTGTTATTTCGCAGATATTCCTTTGGGTCGAGACCTGCCGCCCTGGCTTTTTCGGTTGTATGCCCGGTCACTACGGCGCCTGCCGCGTCAGTCGGGCCGTCAGCGCCGTCAGTACCCGCCGAGAGGAGAGTTATTCCTTTAGTCCCTTCGATCCCGATCGCGAATGAGAGCGCCAGTTCCATATTCCTTCCGCCAAGACCGTTACCCTGGACGGTAACGGTTGTTTCACCGCCTGAGATTAAACATAATGGAGGCCCGGGACCCTTTTCTCTCCTGATTTTACCTGCTTTTTCAGCCAGCCATTTCCCAGCCTCCCTGGCTTCTCCTTTAATTTCCGTTGAAATGATTTCTGCTTTGAGGCCAAGCCTTCCCGCCTCTGCAATCGCGGCCTGCAATGCCTTCTTATTGTCGCCAATAATTATGTTCTCAACATTTTCAAAAACAGGATTATCATCCTTGGGTGTCTCGGGTATAAGATGCCTTGCGCCCCTGTTGAGCATATCGAATACGGGGCGGGCTGTTTTTTCGGTCAGTCTGTATTTTTCCAGAATGTTTATGGCATCGCTGAATGATGTTTTATCCGGAGCTGTCGGGCCCGAGGCAATAACGTCGAGCCTGTCGCCGATAACGTCGGATAGTATCAGTGAAATTATTCCTGCCGGGTCGGCTAGCTCGGCCAGTCTTCCGCCCTTTACGGATGAAATGTGTTTCCTGACGGCGTTCAGTTCATATATGTCTGCGCCCGCGTTAAGCAGCAGCCGGGTGATATTCTGCTTGTCCCGCAGGGAAATGCCTTCATACGGGGAAACAAGAAGGGCCGAACCGCCGCCTGAAATAAGGCAGACGATGAGTGTGTTTTTATCAGCGTTGTTCAGGAGAGTTTTTACCTGGGTGGTTCCTGATGTTCCATGGTCATCAGGAACGGGATGACCTGCCTCAAGCACTTCAATCTTCTTAAGTTTTTCCATGCCGACATGGCCGTATTTGGTAATCACTATTCCGGTTTCGATCATATCCGGCATGTAATCTTCCATTGCCTTTGCCATCCAGTATGACGCCTTGCCGAAACCAGTAACAATAATTCTGTTGAAGCCACCGGAAAGGTAACCGGCGCGGATTTTCTCCGTATGCTGTTTAACCGATTCATAAGGGTCGACCGCCCTTAATGAAGCATGAAAAATTTTCTCCGCCAGTTCTCCCGACGCTGTGGATTCCATATCTGAATTATAATATAAGTGCCGCTTTTTTTCTTTTTTTGTCCCGTTATCAGTATGTATGCCGCACGTTTTTCAGTCCTTCCGCCCGTTGTTTATATGAAAATCAGGTATACTGTATTTGCGTGATGTACTAAATTGCTTTTTTCTATGGTAAACTTTTTCTAGGGAGAATAAGATGAGTGATTTTTTTCAGACAGGAGTTGTGGCGACCTTTCATAGACTGGGCAAACCCAACCATTCTAAATTGGAAGAGGAACTGAAATGGTATGCTCACGAAAGACCTATCGCCCTGGTGCTTCCATCTCTTTATTCCGAGATCGAGAGTGAGGCGCTTAAAGGTATTATCAGGGAACTGAAAGAAGTCGAATATATCAGGGAGATTGTGGTAACTCTCGGTCCCGCGACCAAAAAGGAATTTAAATACGCAAAAAAATTCTTTTCAGGCCTTCCGCAGAAAACCAGGATTATATGGAATACAGGGCCGAAAATAACCGAGATATACAAAGCTATTGAATCGGCGGAACTTCCGACCGGGGAGCAGGGTAAGGGCAGGTCCGCCTGGATGGCGTATGGGTACGTGCTTTCTTACCAGGATTTTCACGCAATCGCGCTCCATGATTGCGATATTCTTACTTACAGCAGGGACATGCTGTCAAGACTGTGTTATCCCGTTGTGATGCCTAACCTCGATTATGATTTCTGCAAGGGTTTTTACAGCAGGGTAACCAATAAAATGCATGGAAGGATAACAAGGCTTCTGGTGACCCCTCTGATAAGAGCGCTGCAGAAGATTCTCGGCTATCATCCACTTCTGGTCTTCTTCGACAGTTTCAGATATTCCCTGGCCGGAGAGTTTGCGATGGATGTTGATCTGGCCCGTGTTAACAGGATCCCGGGTGACTGGGGGCTGGAAGTCGGGGTGCTCGCGGAGGTCTATAAAAATACATCCATAAGAAGGGTATGTCAGGTAGAGATTTCCGAAAATTATGAACACAAACACCAGGAACTCTCTCCCGAGGACGCGTCAAAGGGCCTCTATAAGATGTGCGTTGATATATGCAAATCCATCTTCAGGACCCTCGCTTCGGAAGGTATAGTATTCCCTGAGGGATTTTTCAAGACACTTGTTGCGACATATGTAAGCACGGCCCATGATTTACTGAAGCGGTACGAGGATGACGCTTCGATAAACGGTCTTTTCTTTGACAGGCATGATGAAAGCCTGGCAGTGGAGACATTCACAAATGGTATAAAAAAGGCGGCCGAAATAATATCGGGTGATCCTCTCGGAGTTCCATTGATATCAAGCTGGGACAGAGTTATATCCGCGATTCCTGATATCCTTGAAAGGCTGAAAAAGGCGGTGGAAGAGGACAATAAATAATAGCTCTTAACTTGCCTGCCTTGCGATTAAACGGAAAAAGTATTTTTTTCCGTTCAGTCAGGGCGGTGCCCGGAGAATAAGCTCAAATTTTTCAAAAGGAGGCTGCATAATGAATTTCTGGGAAAAGATCAGGAGAGATTTACAGAAGGGCATCAAGGAAGGTGTTGTAATGTTTAAAGAGAGCGCCGTTGCGGTGAAGGAGAAGGCGGAGGTGCTTACAGAGGAAGGGAAAAAGAGATACAGGACCTTTGACCTGAAGACAAAGGTACAGAAGGAAATCACAGAACTTGGCGGACAGATTTATGACCTCAGCCTGAAGGTGAAGAACCCCATGCTTAACAGTAAAGTGAAGACAATCATAACTAAAATCAAAAAACTGGAAGCACAGATAATAAAACTAGAGGGCAAACCAAAAGCGGTAGCAAAGAAAGCACCCGCAAAACGCGCTGTGAAAGCAGTTAAACGCGCGGTAAAATCCGTAAAAAAATAAAAAATCCGGGAGACGGTTTTTATAAGGCTGAATAAGGGCTGGTATAGCGCCAAATCTAAGCTGCCATTTTGACCGAATGGAGAAATCCAGGATTCTTCGACCGGATGCTTCTTCAGAATGACAGGCAGGAACATCGGTCGCGACGATAGAGAGGTGACACCGCACCTGGATTGCGCCGACATGCATGGTCTGTTTCTTCCGGCGGACCTTCAGCACGGAGCTCCGGCCGAATGTCTTAAAGGCAATCAGCGGAAATGACTTCTCATGCCGCTGGACGGTTAGAGGTTGTGGTCAATGAAAATTTTTTTTACTGTTGCCATAAATAGTCTTTATGGATCCAGCCGATGTTATTCCATTCGTCCTTAATCTGGACCCATGCACCTTTTTTCTTGAGAACCATGTAAGAATAATATTGTCTTGCTGGGCCTGACGAGGTCTTTGAATATTTTTTGCCGGGGCCTTTTCTGATATTAACCTCCGCCTTTTTTACTACCGCGCACTTAAGTTTAGAGGATACAAGCTTCCTGTATATCCAGTTGACGTCTCCATCAAGATCTTTTACAGCGTACCAGTTGCCGGAAACCGAAGCTCCAACCTTTAAAAATGGCATGTATTTATAGACTTCCCATGCTATGTCGTAATTCTTTCCGGGACCGGTCCTGACATTCGCCTTTGGCACATTCACGCATAATGCGTCGGCATAACTGAATGTAATCAGGGTAAATAAGATTATTAAAAAGGGAGTGGTCATTTTTCTTATCATGTTTATCCTCTTCCTGTGTATTTTGTTTTCACGTTTCGTAATATTAAAGCCTGCTACTCATCATTTTCATTATTATAATCTTTTGACTGCTTATGTCAAATTTCAGGCGCGATTCAGCGGGATATGAGAGAGTTTGGGATTGATGGTGGGAGTAGCTGAATACGTTCTGTCGTCCGGAAACCGCGGTTTTTTAAACTCCGCGCAGGACCCGAGACGGGATTGATTCAGGCGCTCACCCGCTTATAAGATGTTGTAAAAATGGGATTTTATATTGACACTCATCTCTCTAAATGTTAAGATGCAGGTATGCTGGGATTTGTTCTGACTGTAATAATCATTTCCATCTTCATTGCGCCGGTTTATGCCGATGTTTACAGATATACGGATGAAAACGGTGTGATGAACTATACGGACTCTCCGTTTGATAACACCTCGGAGAGAATTATTGAGGAAAGTCCGGACCAAGCCGTGGAAAGTATAATAGCCGCTAAACCTGAATATAATAAGTATATTAAAAAGGCCGCCCTGAAATATAACATAGAGCCGGAATTGATACGAGCCGTAATAAAAGCCGAGTCAAACGGCGACCATATGGCTGTATCCGGAAAAGGTGCAGTCGGACTTATGCAGCTGATGCCGGCCACCGCTGATGATATGAATGTCGACAATCTTTACAGTCCGGAGGAAAATATAGACGGCGGCACAAAATATCTCAGGTATCTCCTTAAGAAATTCAACGGTGACCTGACACTTGCCCTGGCCGCCTATAATGCCGGGCCCAGGACAGTCGAAAAATACGGGAAAATCCCTCCGATATCAGAGACAAAGAGGTATATTAAGAAAATCTATTCCATTTACCAGGGGAAGAGAAAGTTTGATATTTCTGATTCAAACAACCCCGGGATGCAACGGAACGCTACAATTTACAAGGTTATTCTTGAGGACGGCACGATTCTTTTTACGAATTCAACTCTTGAAACGGCTGGAAAGATCAGATTTTAGATGCCTTCCGAAATTACTTCTCTTCAGGAACAGATTCAGGCCTTCAAGCAACAGAAGCGGGCGATAATACTTGCCCATAATTACCAGAGAGACGAGGTCCAGGATATAGCGGATTTTGTCGGGGACTCACTGGAGCTTTCGAGAATAGCTGCAACAAAAGAATGTGAAATAATCGTTTTCTGTGGAGTTCACTTTATGGCCGAAAGCGCATCGATCCTTTCTCCCGGCAAAAAAGTTCTGCTCCCTGAGGAGAATGCTCTCTGTCCCATGGCTGATATGATAAGGGTTGACGCACCCAGGCCTGTAATTAATAGTTTCCCCGGGTTTGACACGCCTCCCTCATATGTATATCCACCTGAATTTTCCCTGAGGGACATCAAACGGAAATACCCCGGCGTTCCGGTGGTCGCATATGTCAACACAACCGCTGATATTAAGGCTGAAAGCGATATATGCTGCACGTCGGCCAATGTAGTGAAGGTGGTGGAATCACTTCCCGGCGAGCAGGTTATATGCATTCCCGACAAGAACCTCTCTATGTGGGTGGAAAGGAATACAAATAAAAAAGTGATCGCGTGGGACGGATTCTGCCATGTGCATGAGAGGGTGACTCCCGATGATATAAGAAAGGCAAGGGCGGAGCATCCGGATGCGGTTGTCATGGCCCATCCTGAATGCAGGATCGAGGTGCTTGAGATGGTGGACCATGTCACCAGCACGTCAGGTATGTTAAGGTTTGCGACGTCGTCGAATGCGAAAGAATTTATTGTCGGCACCGAAATAGGCCTTATGCACAGGATGAGAAATGAAAATCCGGATAAGATTTTTTACCCCCTCAGAAAAGATATGATATGTCCAAATATGAAGAAGACAACCCTCCAGAGCATCATCAGAGCGTTCAGGGAAGAAAGTCACCTTGTCAAAGTCCCCGAGCATATCAGGGTTCCAGCCAAAAGGGCGTTGGATCGTATGCTTGAGATAAAATAGTTCGCTCTAAAGTTATATGAATTTGCCCGGGGATACCGCGTAAGAGCCGCAGAAAACGCCGGGTACGCCTTGCAGTAAACACACTATCTTATTATGGTTGTCCACGTATTGCCATGAATATGCTTGAGCTGAAAGTGATTGAGAAGATCAGGAGAGAAGGCCCCCTCACGTTTGAATGCTTCATGGAGATGGCGCTTTATGATGAGGAATTCGGTTACTACATGAGGGAAGCGACCCGGATTGGGAGGGAAGGGGACTTTTATACTGGTTCGCATCTGCATCCTGTATTCGGGATATCGATTGGGAGACAGATCGAGGAGATGTGGGAGTTGATCGGCAGGCCCGCGAACTTTAGTATTGTCGAGATGGGGGCCGGGGAAGGATATGTCTGCGGTGACATGCTCGGCGGTCTGATGAATAGCGATTTTTTTGACTCTCTTGATTACAATATCATAGAACGCAATCCAGCGATGAGGGCCAGACAAAAAAAGGCGCTCCATCGGTTTTCGCATAAAATAAAATGGTTTTCGACAATAAATGACCTGTCCGGCATAACGGGATGCATATTTTCCAATGAACTACTTGATGCGTTCCCTGTTCATATCATACAGATGAAATCCGGACTTAAAGAGGTATATGTTACTGTTGACGATGATGTCATTAAAGAGGTGTTGGGGCCTCCAGGCACGGATGACCTGGAGGAATATTTCAGGGAGAATTCCGCTGGACTTCAGGAAGGTTACAGGACCGAAGCGAATCTCAGGGCCAGGCAATGGCTTAAAGATGTATCGAACTCTTTGGCGAGGGGATTTGTTATGACAATCGACTATGGCTACTCTTCAAGGGATTATTACTTTCAGGATAGAAACAGGGGAACTCTGGTCTGTTACCACAGGCATCAGGTCAATGACGACCCGTACAGGTTTATCGGGGAGCAGGACATCTCGGCCCATGTAAATTTCACATCTGTAAAAAAGTGGGGTGAACAGTTCGGCCTGAACACGATCGGGTTTTGCAACCAGAGTGCATTCCTTATCTCCCTCGGGATTACAGAAGCGATCGAAAGGCTGGCCGCCACCTCTGCTGATTATCTGTTTGAACTGGCAAGGATAAAAAAATTAATTCTGCCTGGGGGTATGGGCGAATCACATCAGGTGTTAGTTCAGGTTAAAGGGGATAATGATCTGAAATTAAAGGGATTTACAATGAAAAACAGAGTGGAATATCTGGACCGTCGTCCGGAAGCTTACTTATGATGGTGGACCTTATTCATGGCTGCTTTTTGGTGACTACGCAAGGTATTTTCCGGGTAATATCTTTTTGAGGTATTCAATGCTTTTGATCACATTTTCGGGTGTATGACCTTCGATTGTATGGATTACGTCTGATTTCTGAAGCAGGCTGAAAAATTTCCCGAAATCGAATGTGCCGTCACCGACCGGACGGTGCTGATCGGATGTCCGGTCATTGTCATGCAGGTGGAGTTCGACTATATAGGGATTCAGAGAATCCATCCAGGTCTCAATCGGGACTTTCGAAAAAAGGTTAAAGTGACCCGTATCAAAGCAGACACCAAAATTATCTGAACTCATATTTTCCATCAATAGTTTCAGATTGGATGGTTCCTCCTCAAAGATATTTTCTATGGCGACTTTTATGCCGGCGTCATAAGCCCTTTTATTGATCTCATGCCATGTTATGAGGCTCTTTTCGAGCCATAAATTTAGATGTAACGCATATTTCCATTTCTCATAACCTGAATGGAATACTATCCCCCTCGCGCCCAGTATTTCCGACAAAGAAAGTACATGCGAAAACCGCTCCATCGTGACTTTTCGCACAAGAGAATCAATTGCCGCTGGTGATAGATCGATAAAAGGCGCGTGGATAGAAATCACCGGATTGTAATCGAGACTTTTTTTAAGTGTGATCACATCGTCATCTGTTATATCGTCCAGAACCGCGGCGCTGATATAAATTTCGAGGTTCAGCCTCTCTTTTCTGATGACGCCAATATATTCGGATATCTTATTGTATGGGATATGCGCGTGAGGATGTAACACTATTTGGGAGTCACAGTCTCTTTGGCTTCTGACTTTTGTTCTGTTTCCGTCCCGGTCTTCTTCCCGGATTTTGATGTTTCGGCGGTCTTCGCGCCATTACCGTTCTTTTCGCTGGTCCTGTTATTTGACGCATAATCAGTAGCATACCAGCCGGTCCCTTTCAATACGAATGTTGTGTTGGATATCTTCTTTCTCAACTTTCCGCCGCAGATGGAACATTCTGTAAGGGGACCCTCTGTGATTTTTTGCATCACTTCATACTGTTTTTTGCATTTAAGACACTCATATTCATATATAGGCATAATGATAAAACCTCCAAAAAATAACCATATATAATATAACGCATGGATCAAAATCGAGTCAATTTTTTTGGTTCTTCAACCTTATCCTGGGTATATGTTCTGTATTTATTATCTGATTTATCGTGGTCATTCCCGATCATAGGCGTGGTCCATAACTTACCATGTTCCACAAATATGACTGGACCTAGGGGAGTTATTTAATCAAATGGGGCTCCGCCCCTGTCCCCGGTTCTTTAAGAAGCAACAGCGCAACGGATAAAGACGCATAGCGCAAAGCGCATAGCAAGAACAAAGACATAAAGAACGGAACCAAGAAAATGCGCCCCGCGATTCTTTTTTAACGGGATGCTTCCGGTCTGCCCGATAAAAAGCATAGCGCAGAGAGCAAAGCGCAGAGCGTAACGGATAAAAGAAGTTCAATGTTCAACGTTCAATGTTTAAGGCGCAAACAAAAGCAAAGCGTAACAGACTAAGACGAAAAGCAAAGCTCAGACAGTCTTTCATTCTTAACGCGTTCAGCCTCGGAAGCATCCCTAAAATAATCAAAGGGGTTTGAAAGACCAGCAAAGCGCAGAGAGCATGGCGCAGAGCGTTAAAGCCTGGAAACAGAAGACCAGGACGGAAGGCAATACCTGCTGACGACAAGAGTAACCCCCTCAGTCCCCCCGTACCCAAACCTGAATGTGGGTAAGGATAAGAGTCCTTTAGCCGGAATCCAGTGTTTTCAATACTTCCTGGCTGCCCGATTATTACAGACTTCGGGTATGGCAGATATTAAAAAATGAAAATGTATATATAATATAGATAGTTATGTTTATAGCAGGATTAACAGGCAATTTTGGTATGGGAAAGAGTTATGTTTTATCGGTATTTAAGTCTCTCGGCTCGATAGTGATAGACAGTGACGCGATTGTTGACCGGCTTCTGAAAGATGAAAAGGTCATTAATGAGATAAAAAATTTGGTTGGTAATAGAGTTATCGGCGACGACGGTTTACCGGACAGGAAATATATTGCTAAAAAAATATTTAGTAACAATAGGTTAAGAGAACAGATTGAAGCATTACTTCATCCTCTTGTTTTTATGGAAATAGATAGTTTTATTGACCGAATCAAGGATAAAGATAAAGATAAAGATCGCCTGGTGGTTGTAGAGGTCCCTCTCCTGTTCGAAGGCGATTACAGGGACAGGTTTTTCAGGGTCATAACCGTGCATACAACACAGAGAACAGCGATTGAGCGATTAAAAGATAAGGGGATTTCCCGCAATGAAGCACTGAGGAGATTAAAGATCCAGATGCCGATAAAGATAAAGAAGAAGCTTGCAGACTATCTTATAGATAACAACGGCCCAAAGCAACGGACACGGAAACAGGTGGAGATGATTTATGGATCATTGATTCAGGATATGAGAGAGCAACAGGCATCCTGAAAGCCGCCCGGCTCGCCCGGTGTAGACAACATTGGTTAATCAATAAAGGCAGGTAATATTCGGGGTCATATACCTGCCTTTTATTATTGAGTTCATGATATTTACGGGCTATAAACCCATTCTCTATTCGTTGGTCTTATGTTTCGGCCTCTTGTTTGCTGCCAGCACCTTCTTCCTGAGACGCACGGAAAGAGGTGTGATTTCAACCAGTTCACCCTCTTTGATAAACTCTATCGCCTGTTCGAGGCTCATAATTTTCGGAGGGACAAGCTGAAGCGCTTCATCAGTGCCTGAAGCCCTGATGTTTGTCATCTTCTTCTCCTTGATTACATTTACATCTATATCACTCTCCCGTGAATTTTCACCTACAATCATGCCTTCATAAACAGCGGTGTTCTCTTTAATGAACAGTGTGCCGCGTGGCTGGAGATGAAAAAGGGCGTAAATTGTAGATTTCCCTGTTCTGTCAGCGACTATCGCGCCGGTGGAGCGCTTTGACATCGGTCCCTGCCACGGTTCATATCCGTCAAAGAGATGGTTTAGAAGTCCAGTGCCCTTCGTATTAGTCAGAAACTGAGACCTGAAACCTATAAGTCCTCTCGAAGGTATTCTGAATTCAACACGCACTCTGCCGTGGCCGTTGTTCTGCATCTTCTGCATCTGGCCTTTGCATATTCCAGCCTGTTGTGTGACTACACCGACAAATTCGTCGGGCACATCTATTACGAGATTTTCCATCGGTTCATGGAGCTTGCCGTCGATCATTTTTGTAATCGTCTCCGGCATCGAGACCGAGAGTTCATAACCTTCTCTCCTCATCATCTCGATGAGAATGGCCAGCTGAAGTTCACCCCTTCCCATGACCCTGAACGAATCAGTGTTGTCAAAATCAACCTTTATGGATACATTATATAAAAGCTCTTTTTCGAGTCGTTCCCTCAGGTTCCTTGAGGTGACGTATTTACCGTCCTTTCCGGCAAGGGGGGAAGTATTTACCGAAAAGACCATCGAGATGGTCGGTTCATCAACCTTGATCCTGGGCAACGGCTTCGGGTTTTCGGTATCTGTTATTGTATCGCCGATATTTATCCCATCGATCCCTGCCAGCGCTACAATATCACCGACCGACGCCTCGTTCTGCTCAGCCCGTTCGAGTCCCTTGAAACCGTAGATAGACGTCACCTTTGTCTTTACCGCATCTCCTTTCCTGTCTATCACTGATACCCAGTCACCGACTTTTAAAGTCCCCGAAAATATTCTGCCAATTGCTAACCTTCCTATGTATTCATTATAGTTAATATTCGTGACCAGCAATTGAAGGATCTCGTCCCTGCCGCCTTCAGGAGGCGGTATAGTCTCTATGATCAGATCAAGAAGGCATTTAAGGCTTGTTGATTCGTCATCTATATTGAGTTTTGCTATGCCTGCCTTAGCGTTGGTGTATACAATCGGAAATTCGAGTTGCTCTTCCGTTGCATCCAGATCGATAAAGAGGTCGTAGACTTCATTCAGCACCTCCTGGATTCTCGCGTCAGGCCTGTCTATCTTGTTTATAACGAGGATAGGGGGGAGATTAAGTTCAAGCGCCTTTTTAAGAACGAACCTTGTCTGGGGCAGGGGGCCTTCGGATGCGTCAACAAGCAGAAGCACCCCGTCAGCCATTTTTAAAGTCCTTTCGACCTCTCCTCCAAAGTCGGCATGGCCGGGTGTGTCGACGATGTTGATCTTGACGCCCATATAGTCGACAGCGGTGTTCTTTGCCATTATGGTGATGCCGCGTTCCCGCTCGAGATCGATATTATCCATTATCCTTTCCTGGACTACTTCATTCGAACGGAATATGCCCGACTGTTTAAGCATGCCGTCCAGGATCGTTGTCTTGCCATGGTCAACATGGGCTATAATCGCTATGTTTCTTAAATCTTCACGTTTCATATTCAACCTCTCAATTGATAATTATTTATAATCGGTTTTAAATTACAGGCAACTCAGAAGGGCAGGGAATCAAACTTCTCTCTAACTGCTTTTCTCTTGCCGTGCCGGATACTTTGCTACAGACCTCCCGTCAAAGGTTGTCTGCCTGCTACTGTCTTATATTTCACCCTGCGGTTATTTATCAGCCCACAATAACCATGCAGGAGTTCCCGGCCAGACGTAGTCTTTTGGTAGCTGCTTTTGAATCGTGCCGCGTGCTTTTTCGGCAAACTCAGGAGAGGGTTACCAGAACTTCGTTTCTTGCTGAGCATGCAAATGTCATCAGTTCCTTCAGGGTCTTCCTTTATTCTCAATTGTTGTGGCGGGACTGACACAAAGTCAAGGCATAACATATAGAGGAATTTATCCCTGAAGAACCCTTCCGACCTCAAATTAACGGTCCGAAGTATTAGTTGTAATGAAGACATCCCTATAGAATTTAAACGCAATCGGCATGAAATGTCAAGCAGGGCCTCCACTGATCAGAGATGCGGCCAGCCAGACCAGGCATAAAAGGCCATTAAATTAAGCGGTTATGATTTATTGAGGGCCCTGGAGCGGATTCCGTTGTGACGGAATGTTTTTGCCGGGGTAGTTAGACATAAATAATCTCGGCGGACATCTTCGAAAGATCAACAATTGCAACGGTAGAGCTTCCATGAAGCCAGTTGCCTGCCTCGCCGGGGTTTACTATCAGGGTATGCCCGGTTTTTCTTATATCCGGAGTATGCGTATGACCGTATACCAGAAGATCGTAATGACCGCTGTCGGCCAGAGAATCTACAATGTGATGTTCATGTATCACAATAATCTTTTTCCCGAACAGTTCGAACTGATGCGGCTGATTGAATACCCGTTCTTTGGACATTTTTTGCAGGAGGAGTTTGTCTCCGTCATTGTTACCGTATATGCCGGTAAAACCGCATGAGAGAGTATTTAACACACTGAACGTAAACGGAGAGGTGAAATCTCCGGCATGTATCACGTGCTCTACCTTTTTTTCGTTAAAAAGCTGGACAGCTTTTTCCAAAGGTAACATATTGTCATGAGTATCTGAAATTAATCCAATAAGCATCGGGGTCTCCTCGAGCAACAATTATATATTATTCTCTAAAAGAGTTTCAAATGCCGACTTTGGGGACTGTATCGGTTTGCTATCGGTTTCGGACAAAAAATCGTCCTGATCTATTAAACCAATTCAGATTAAAAATCCAGAGGACTTTTTGCCTCCTTTAAAGTCCTGCTCGGCACGCAATGAGTATAAATCATAGTCGTCCTTACGTCGCTGTGGCCGAGCAGAGTCTGGATGGTGCGGATGTCGTAATTTGCCTGCAAAAGGTGCGTGGCGAAACTATGTCTGAAGGTATGGGACGTGACTCGC
>VAPF01046506.1_pt1 | contig 70821 bp, 69 predicted proteins | sample 3393931 | NCBI WGS metagenome assembly VAPF01 (sample SAMN08290437, study PRJNA428436) | hydrothermal vent metagenome | isolation source: Deep-sea hydrothermal vent chimney | place: Atlantic Ocean: South-mid Altantic Ridge | depth 2773 m m | reverse complement strand
GTTTTTGAATCAAACACGGTTGCATTATTCATTATTCATTATTCATTATTCATTATTCATTATTCATTATTCAACAGAGTACGTTTATGTTGATGAGTATCAATAATATACACTAAAGCAAGTATAATATGATATTAATATAGCCGTTGATTTTTAGAAAAATGACGTTTATCCTTCTTACGTTCGTGGCCTTTCCCGTGCTGGTGCCCGGCATATCCTCTGTCGTACGTCGGATCACATCAGACATCGATTAATATCGCATCAAGGAGATAATCTCATGCAACTGCACCGTACCCGGATATTTCTTCTCCTGTGATTCATGTTCAACCTGCTCCTGAGTAGAAATAAACTATAGGGTACCTCTATTAATTGCTTGCAACCTCTGGCTTTACCCACTCGTCTACACGACATTAATGATTACGACTGGTAAATAATGATTCACGAGTAGATTCCATTACAGCGCTAACAACAGGATGTTTAATTCGACGCTCAATAGTAATCGCATAAAAATGCTCTTTTACCTCATTAATCTGTCCAATCGTAGTTACCTGATATTGCAACTCAACTTCAGCTTCGATAACGGCGGGGGCAATAAAAATGCCAGCACCTTCCTTTCCAAAGGCTTTCATTAATGCGCTATCATCGAATTCAGCAATCAAACGTGGATGAATATGAAGTTTATCCAGGTACTGGTCAATACCGGCTCGTAGTTGCGTACCGCTAGCGGGTAGTAATATCGGTGCGCCATCCAGGCAATAAGGAAAATCACCTGATAGTGTTGTCGCTACTTTTTCCGTACTAAAAAAACTAATTGCGCATTCACCAAGTTTATGGCTAAAGCCACGGGTACTGACAGTCGCCGGGATGGGACGATCAGCCAGCACCAGGTCAAGATGATGCACAGACAGCTCAGCTAAAAGCGTATCGAGATCTGCCTCGCGACAGGTCATTCGTACCGATTCTGACATCTGTAACGCCGGGTGAAGGATACGATGTGCGATGGATTTGGGCAGAACATCGACCACACCGACTCGAAACTGCTGAGGACGCTGTTCCGGTAACTGATGTATCACTGCTTCCAGCTCACTGCCCAGGGAAAAAATATCATTGGCATAGCCCAGTACCAATCGACCGGTTTCCGTCAATTCCAGATTACGTCCGACACGAGTAAACAGCGCCTCACCAAGGTGGTCTTCCAGCAATGCCAGTTGCCCACTAATCGTTTGTGGTGTCAGGTGCAACCGTTCACTGGCGCGGACAACACCACCTTCTGTGGCTACCGCCCAAAAATAGCGTAGATGTTTATAGTTAATCATAATGTTATTACTTCGTATTTTACGAATATACACGAAAGAATATTCGAATTTTATTTATTGTCAATCCAATTTAGTATGGTTTTACGTTAAATCAGGAAAAACCCTGAGGAGGATAAAATGCTAATTGACATACAATCTCGCCATTTCTCTCTAACCGATGCATTGCGCTGTCATGCTGAACATCAACTGCGTTTAGCATTAACCTGCTGCAATAATCATATCCAGCGCATTATCATGCGATTGTCTGATATCAATGGCCCACGCGGCGGCACCGATAAACATTGCCATTTACAGGTAGTACTGGCTGGATTACCCGATGTAGTGATCGAAGATACCAAGGCTAATATGTACGCCGCCATTAATCATGCTACTGATCGCGCAGGACATACTTTGACGCGCAAAATTAATCGTCAACAAACACGCTTAAAACATGGCCGTCAGCCGGAGCTGAATAGTGACCCGTCCTTTTTACAACGACAAGATGATTAAACAAAGACAGACTGAACAAAAACGAGGCTTTTAATAATGAACAATACAATAAACACATCCGTACATTACGGGCAGGCGGCGACACTCTCCACTAACAGGGTTATTCGCAATACTTATACGTTACTAGCAATGACCCTGCTATTTAGTGGTTTAACTGCCGCTGCTTCGATGGCGCTTAACTTACCTGGCCCTGGCCTGGTACTGACACTTGGCGGTTACTTTGCCCTGTTATTTTTAACCACAAAGTTTCGCGATAGCGCCGCTGGGCTAGGATTTGTTTTTGCCCTCACCGGCTTTATGGGTTATACCCTCGGACCAATCCTGAATAGTTATCTGGCCTTACCCAATGGTGGCCAGATAGTAATGACCGCTATGGGTGCAACCGGTGCAATTTTTCTCGGTTTGTCGGGTTATGCACTTACTACCCGCAAGGATTTCAGCTTCATGGGCGGCTTCCTGATGACCGGCATACTGGTTGCTTTTCTGGCAAGTCTGGTCAGTATCTTCTTTACCATACCGGCACTGTCACTTGTAGTATCGTCCCTGTTTGTACTGCTGATGTCTGGCCTCATCCTGTATCAGACCAGTGAAATTATCCATGGCGGCGAAACTAATTACATTATGGCAACGGTTACCCTGTTCGTTTCAATCTTCAATCTGTTCACCAGCTTATTACATTTACTAGGGATCATGAGTGACGATGATTAAAATTTAACGGAACAGAATAAGCGATTCCAACGCAAGCGGAAGGGGAATACACCCGCCGCCTTCGCGTTAATGATTTACTGGTTTGTATTAATGCAATTAACATATGAGTTAATTATATAAATTGCCTTATGCGTTAATATTTACTATAATAACCTTATGTTTTAACACAGACGATAATTTATGAATGATTATTTACATGATCTGGTCATAGAGGCACTTGAAACGGCCAGGGAACAGGGACTGACACAGAAAGGACTGGCATCCATCTCTTCACTGGATGAGGTCAGTCTCTCGCGCCTGAAAAAAGCTAATGATGCCAAATTCAGTACTCTGGCAGAACTGGGTCGTAGTATTGGAAAAAAACTGGTATGGGTTGATGATAACGCTTCCGGGCTGCCGGAGCTTGTCCGCAAAGGCAATGTATTCTGGTAACAGACAATGAAAGACCGATACGCCGTTATCTGGACGCAACTTGCTGGTCACCCGATAAAAATGGGCACACTGGTTGTTACCGATAAAGAAGCGCGGTTTACCTACGAAAGCACCTATATCGACACCGGTCTGCGCGGCCTGGGGCTGGTTTACATCCCTCAGGCATTCAGGAATACCATTGTCCGCAAAAGGAACGAATACTTTAACCTCCACCCGCCTGTTCAGGCATTAATTCCACCGCATGCAGAAGACAATCTCTTACGTACTCTGGTAGTAAAATATTTAAATCGTATCCATATTGAAATGGAATCGGGGTTTGATACCGACTGGGAGATTTTAATGCATTCCGGCCACGGTGCAATTGGCCATCTGGACGTTTTTGCCAGCGACACTATTGCCGAACGATGGTATGTCACACCCCAGAAAAAAGATCTGGTAGAACTGGATGATAAATTCGGCTTCAGCCTGAAAAACTATCTGCTTTGGTACGATGGCGATGCAGAACCGATTATTGATATCCTCGGGCCAACACCAACGGTTGGTGGCGCTATACCCAAATTGCCATTATCTATCAATAAAGCCGGCTGGGACGGTCGTATTGGTTTGCCGCGCCGGTTCGGGGACACGGATCGTATCGATATTTTACTGAAACTGGAAAACACTAACCGCTATCCCGGCATTATTGAGCTGGAACAACTGGGTCTGTCGGTTCATCAGGATGCAGGATTCGAGGTTCCCCGCCACTGGCCGGTAAAAATAAAAGGTCTGCATGCACTGGCTATTGAACGATTTGATCGCAGCGCGGAGGGTCTCCCCGTTTTTATGGAATCGGTTCACAGCCTGCTGGCATCCGGCATCAAAGATGTCACCACCCATTACAGCCGCCCTTATGATGATATTGTTAAAGCCATTGACAGTGTTAAACTACCGTTTATAAAGAACCGTGTAACAGCAAAAAAACATCTGCTCGAACGGTTGATACTGGCCATGCTAACAGGCAATGGTGATCTACACCTGCAAAACCTGTCATTTATTGAGCGTGAAGGTGAAATAATTTTCAGCCCCGTGTACGACCCCGTTCCCATGCGCGCCTATTCTATCCATAACACTCTGGTTCCACAGGGTATGAGCTTTGGTGACTATGGTGATATTATTGACAACAAAACAATCGGTTTTAGCGAAGCGATGTTACGTTTCACAAAAGCGATGGGCTTTAATAAAAACAGCCTGGTCGACTCAATAGCACGCCTGCTTCAGGTTACCCGGAACTATCACCAGCGTGTCCAGTCATTGGCAACACTACCGGATGATTATAAAAACAACCTGATTGCAGTGACCAACAGAGTACGCCAGCAATTTCAGGACTTTTAGGGCATGATAATTATAAAAGTGCCTGCGCGTTCTTCTGTTTTCTGATAACACGCTCCATTGCTACGGCTGCCGCATTAAAACCGAAGCTTGCCGTAACGGCTACTACCGATCCATAACCAAAGCTGCAATCCAGCGACAGGCCAGCTACGCCCGGTTTTTTATAACCAACATTACCGTCTTTGTCCGGATAACGCTGTTGCTCGGTAGAATAGATACAGGGAACCCCGAAGCTGCGTTTCAGGTTACGGCTAAACCCATACTGCTGGCGCAAACGTAAACGCACCGATGCCGCCAGCGGGTCATTCCAGGTACGGGCAAGATCGGCTACTTTTATTTGTGCTGGGTCGGTTAACCCGCCTGCACCACCTGTGGTTATAACCGGAATTTTATTACGCCGACAAAAATAGATTAGTGCCGCCTTGTATTTAATACGATCAATCGCATCAATGACGCAGTCAAAACCTGTTTGAATAAAATCGGATAGATTATCTTCATTAATAAACTGCTCAATTGTATGACATTCACAGTCGGGATTTATATCAAGAATACGCCGTTTCATCACGGTCGCTTTCATCTTCCCCATGGTTGATTCCAGCGTATGACACTGCCGGTTAACGTTACTGCGTGTAATATCGTCACCATCAATCAGGGTTATTTTTCCTATACCGGTACGCGCCAGCGCTTCAGCCGACCAGGAACCAACACCGCCAATCCCTACCACACAGACATGAGCACGCTGTAGTAATACAAAATCATCACGACCATAAACACGCGCCAGCGAACCAAATCTTTCTTCATTCATATCTTATATCAGGGTAAAAGGTAAAAAATTTACATTAAGCTCAGACTTTATCTTTTTTGCTTTTAACTGCCAACTGTAACCTTTGTTTTGCTATAAAATAGGTCATTTTTATTCGGAAACAACCTTCAATGCCATCTCTAGCCAACAAAGCAAACCGTATCGGGTTTGTCAGCCTCGGTTGCCCCAAGGCCACAGTCGATTCCGAACATATTCTGACCCAACTGCGCGCTGAAGGATACCTGATTACCTCCAGTTATGAAGATGCCGACCTGATCGTAGTAAATACCTGCGGATTTATTGACGATGCGATAGAAGAATCACTGGATGCGATTGGCGAAGCCCTGAGTGAAAACGGCAGAGTTATCGTTACCGGCTGTCTGGGCGCAAAAGGGGATATTGTTAGACAGACCCACCCTGCCGTACTGGCTATAACCGGCCCGCATGCAACCGATGAAGTCATGCAGGCTATCCATCAATACCTGCCACCTGAACACGATCCGTTTGTAGATCTGGTACCGCCCCAGGGTATACGGTTAACACCGCAACACTACGCCTACTTAAAGATTTCAGAAGGCTGCAACCACCACTGTAGCTTCTGTATTATTCCCTCTCTGCGTGGTGAGCTGGAGAGCAGACCGGTGAACGATGTCCTGAAAGAAGCCGAACGTCTGGTTGCCTCCGGGGTCAAGGAATTGCTCGTTATATCACAGGATACCAGTGCTTACGGTGTTGATGTGAAATACAGAACAGAATTTTATCGCGGCCAACCGGTAAAAACGCGGATGACCGAATTATGCGAAGTATTAGGTCAGTTCGGTATCTGGGTACGATTACATTATGTCTATCCCTATCCGCATGTAAACAATGTAATCCCACTGATGGCAGAAGGCAAAATTCTCCCCTATCTGGATATACCCTTTCAACATGCCAGTACCAGAATACTACGTGCCATGAAACGCCCCGCCTGTGGTGAAAACACCCTGCAACGTATCCGGCAATGGCGTGAGATATGCCCGGATATTACTCTGCGCAGTACCTTTATTGTCGGCTTTCCGGGTGAAACAGAAGAAGATTTTATCCAGCTACTCGACTTTCTTGATGAGGCACAACTCAACCATGCTGGCTGCTTTGCGTATTCTCCTGTCGAGGGCGCAACGGCTAATAAACTGGAAGGAGGAATTGCCGAAGAAGTCAAACAGGAACGAGTGCAACGCTTTATGGAAAAGCAGGCCATTATCAGTACTGCGAAACTCAAAACCAGTATCGGTAAAACCCTGGAGGTAATTATTGACCACACAGAAGAAGAAATTATTGGTCGCAGCCGTGGCGATGCACCGGATATTGATGGTCTGGTTTTTATTGATAAAAGTCCTGAAATAACCGTTCAGACTGGAGATATTGTCAAAGTCACGATCCGGCAGAGCGATAGCTATGACAGGTGGGGAGTTATGGATACGGGCATATCATAAGATCGACACCTTATACCGACCCTCTTCCCGGCCTTCCTCCTGCCTCTATCTGGCTCGCTCACTTGCTGGATAGATAATATCGACAACCTCCACTACCTGACTCCCGGCCTTATCTATTATGCCCGGCAGTATGGTCAGATCCAGTCCGGTGATGGCAAGTGTTTCAGGTTCAAAAGAAAGCATTTCATCCAGCATATGTTCATCCACGGTTACACCCGGACTGATAGCATTAACAATACAGTCAGCAATATGAACAATTGCTGTCTCTACGAGATGTTTTTCCGCTTTTAGCGGAGTATGATGAAAACGGACAACATCCTTCAATATATCATCCAGATTCCAGCTATCAATCAGCGCACCGCCCACATCCGCATGATTAAAACCAATGATTTCTTTCTCCGCCAGATATAGAACACCATCATTTTCTGCCGCTTCCAGCAACACCTTCTGGGATAGTTCTGGCTCTTTATAATACAACAGCAGCTTACCGATATCGTGCAACATACCGGCAATAAACAGACGTTCCCCATGCAGAAGATGACAATGCCTCGAAAGCAGACGGGAAATAACTCCTGTATATACACTATGGCGCCAGAATAGCGTAACATCCAGCAACTGATTGGGAATACGGGCGAATGTTTTTACCGCAGAGGTAGCCAGAATCAGGTTGCGCAGATCATTTTCGCCCACCACGGATACTGCCCGACTGACCAGGTCGACTTTAACTGCCAGCGCATAATAAGCGCTGTTAACAATACGCAAAATACGAGCAGTCAGTGCCGGGTCGTGGCTGATAACATCGCCTAGCTGTCCGGCAGTATGCTCAGGATCATCCAGTACCTGATTGGCACGTAGATAGATTTCCGGTAGAGAGATGAGATGCACCACTCCCTGCACAAGTTCTTCCGCTGTTTTTACCATGTAGTACCCTGACACCTTGAATTTTTATTAATCGGTAAAGACATCACCCGCTATTTTTTACCGTACAGCCGGCTTATCAATAACACAATATCAAATATAGCCGTTATTTTATTACTGTCATCGTATTAAGAAGATAAAAACTAAAGCCTGTCCTTCGGTTACTATACAGTTACTAACAGGATGGATGAAAAGGATGCTTATTGTTCAATACACGCTGTAAATACCTCCATGTAAGCTCGACACCCGCATCCCTGCGGCTGACGGTCTTTAACAATAAGCATCCTTTTCATCCGTTTCAGTAATACCTCTTCCCTGCACAAAACGAATGAATACTTTACAATTAGCAGTAATAGCTACTTTACCTCAGTATAAAGCATGAATGATCCCGTTACCCTTACTTCCGCCTTCCTGCTTGGCCTGTTCAGCACAGTGCACTGCATCGGTATGTGTGGAGGAATTATCGGCGCGCTAAGTTTAAGCCTGCCGGTTCAAATTCGTAACCATAAACCAAAATTATTTGCCTTTGTGGCAGCGTATAACCTGGGACGTATTAGCAGTTATACACTGGCCGGACTGATTGCCGGCACCGTAGGAACCAGTGTATTGCAGGCCATAGGGCTTGATCAAAGCCATGCTATCTTGCGTATTGCCGGTGTCACCATGATGGTTGCCATTGGTCTGTACCTGTCCGGGTGGTTACCGCAACTGGCCATGGTAGAAAAAATCGGTATCCCCGTATGGAGAAGGCTGGAACCGATAGGCCGAAAACTTATTCCGGTTCGCTCCCTGCCCAGAGCATTGATATATGGCATAATCTGGGGCTGGCTACCCTGTGGAATGGTTTATTTTGTTCTACTCTGGGCGCTGACTGCTGGAAACGCATTACACGGTGCCCTGACCCTGCTGGCATTTGGACTGGGCACCCTGCCAACATTAATGACAACCGGGCTTATGACCTCCTGGATGACTCGTTTTGCCCGCTCCCGGCGGGCTCGGCAGGTTATCGGCCTGTTAATTATCCTGATGGCAATTGCCAGTCTGTTTATACCTATGGCCAGTCACCATTAATCAACCACACTGGCTAAGGAACACCTGTACTCATGGCTCTATACCATCGGGGAAGTAGCTCTATATCCACTAAGGTTTTATACTCAGGCCAACCTGCACAACCATCAACATCATAAAGGCATTACCCCATGGTTCAGTACAAAGCAAATTATAGCCGAAGCATTCTGTTTCAACTGGTACTACTTTCTGTTATAACCGCATTTTTATTAATGCTGAACCTTAATTTTCTAAAGGAAGTTTATTTCACCAATCAGGTTACCAATACCGGTTATATTATTAATAGTGCTATTCTTGGCCTATTTGCCTTTGGTTTGATAAAGCTAATCAGTCTGTTACTACGCTATATGCGTGAAGAAAATGCACTAACCCGTTTTCTGAAAAATGTGGAGAGTGAAGTTACCATACCGACCGAACATATCAATATAAAATCACTCATCTATAATCGCTATGCATCGGTACTGGAAATTAGCAAGCATAATGTTGCGGTAAACCATAGCGCACTGGCATCAACACTAATGGCAACCGAAAACACCCACCTTAGTCTGCCGCGTTTTATTAATAACATTCTGATCCTGACCGGAGTTTTTGGTACCATCGTATCACTTTCCATCGCATTATTTGGAGCCTCCAAAATTATTGACAGCGCTAATGGAATCGGTGGAATGAATCTTGTTATCCACGGTATGTCAACAGCATTATCCACCACGGGTACAGCTATCGTCTGCTATATGTTCTTCGGCTATTTTTATATGAAACTAACCGACGTACAAACAGAATTACTCAGTGGTATCGAACAGGCAACAACACTGTATATTATGCCACGTTTTACTTATCAGACTGACAGCATGCTGCATGAAATAGGAAGTTTGGTAAAAGCATTACATACTGCTGCACAAACCATGTCACAAACCCAGATCGATTTTACCGAGGCCGGACGAAATCTGAACGCAATTACCAATACTTATGCTGACCAGCAGAAACGTATGAGTACTGATATTGAAGAGATAAAAACACTGTTACGTCACGGATTCCGGCTTTCCGAATAGAGTAATAACACTTTAGTTAATAGAATATTTATGAGTAATGGATTTGTCGATCTTCGACACAAACACTTAAACAGTGAAAGCTTCTGGCCATCCTTCACCGATATTATGATGGTGATAGTGATGATTTTCCTGATGTCTTCGATGATATTAGTAGTACAGAACTGGAAGTTACTGGATCAGTTACGCAACAGTGTTAGTGCACAGAAAAAAGCATCCAGAATTATTGATAATACGTCCAGAGAAAACTCCTCACTGGAGGAGCAGCTTGCTCAGGCGCAAAATGATATATCTATGTTACGGATAGAAATTTTGCAGGCGCATGAACAACATACCAAATTTGAGAACACTATTGAAAACAAAAATAAACAAATTGTTATTATACTAAACAAGAATACACAGTTAAAAAACTCTCTTGAAAATTTACAGGAAAACATTAATAATCTGACTGATAAAGTTGAATTGCTTAGCCAGAATTTATCGCAGTTAAATATTAGTATTGGACAGAAAAGAAAAGCACTGGAACAGGCCAGACAGAAAATTATTATTATCAGCCAAAATAATGACGCTAATTCAAGAAAATTGACTGACCTGCAGGGTGACTATGGTTCACTCCAGATAAAATATAATAAACTGATCAGACCGGCACGAACAGCCAAAGGAAAATACGTTGTCAGTGTCAATTTTGAACGTATTAACGGTCGTGAACGTATTCGTTTTAAAGATGCTAACGATAGTCAGTACCGCATTGTTGACAATAGGAAACTGCATAAAATACTTGCTCAGTTAAAAAAATCTCATCCAGGGAAATTATATATCAAAATAGTCATCCCCAAAGATAGCGGCCTGACTTATAACGAAGCATGGAATTTCATGCAGGATTTATTGAACAAATATGACTATTATTCACAGGAATAAATGCCGTTATTATCGATAATGTGAAAGAAATATTTTCAGTTATATTCTATACTATGGCTAACGATACCTGAGCAGCCTCTGAGCCATTCGTGAATAAACATCCTGGGTCCAGGCTTATTCAGATATTTCCGGGGAAACAACAGAAAGTCAGATAATTAACGTGCCTGTAGTACCAAAATGCAACCAGATCAACTGAAGAAATTAGTTAAGTACCTTGTAGTCAGTATCCTGCTATGCCTGTCTGCCGCGCCTGAAGCGATGGCTGCTAAATCAAACTACCCGCTCGTTACCTATAAATGTGATCCCGGTGCCGATATTGCCACCATCACGAATTCATTACTCGAAGGAAATAAAGGCGCTACTTTTCATTACTCAGCTAAGAATGGTACCTACTCACCATGGAACATGGTTGATATTAACCATGAAAGTGATTCAACCGAAATTATTCGCACCAGGAAGGTCACCAGAACCTGCTCTCTTAGCTCGGGCGATTACACCATTACCCTGGAACCACAGGTATTTAGTCGTGATATGGACGGCATTTGCGGATCATCCATTTCAACGGCTTTTACGGTAACAATTGACGGCGTAGACATTCAGGAACGTACCCCATTTGAGGACTTCTGCCGTGGTAACTCACCCATTATCACCCGGGTAACAATTTTTGGCAAAACAGGTGAAGTAAAAATAAAGCGTATCGCACGTTACAAATTCCATTGATCCGCCTGAAATAATCCTCGCTACCGAAACATTTCCTGCTAGAATTGCTGCACTCTGTTAATGAACCACAGGCAGGTACGATTATGATTCAACTTCTTGCATCTTTTGCATTATTTGCATTTTTTCTCGTTACCCCGCTGGCAAATGCTACCGCACAGAACAGCGGCAAAATAACGCACAGTAACGTACCCACATCTGCACAAACTATTACTTCAAGATCAGGCATGACCAGCCGGTATAATGGTAACCATTTTAACCAAACCCCATTCTGGCAACACCATACCCGGCAATATTACTCGCGCGACTATTTTCCAGAGCCATTTAGCTATCCGACTGATCCGGTACAGGTAATTAAGGATACACTGAGAAAAATTACCACATTTACTACACGTGCCGAAAATATTAGTCCAGCGAACTTACGCCATTTTATTAAAACACAAATCATCCCCCATTTTGACTTTAATAATATGACACACTGGATTATCGGGCCTTACGCCCGATATATGTCTCCTGAAGAAAAAACAGCTTTTCAGAAACAGCTGCGCCAAACTTTCCTTTCCAGTCTAGCCAGGAACCTGGGAAGTTTTGATGCAGCAAATACACAAATTCGCTTCATTCCTGCCCAATATCGTGGGCCGATGGAAGCATTTGTACGCACTATCATCTACCATCGAGGCACGAGTCCAATGCGGTTAAATTTCCGTATGCGCCGAGCAGGTAATGACTGGAAAATTATTGATGTACGTGCGAACGGCGCCAGTGCTGTGCTCTATTATCGCCAGCATTTTATGTCACAACTACACCAGTATCGTAATAACTATTAATACTCGCCAGAGAATTTCTGCATAAACAACCCGGCGGCAATCTATCGGGCGTCAGGAAACCTCTGAACAGGTCGTAAACGAACATCATGGGTTCTGAATCTCAATCTATTTTACCCGGACTCGTTCAGAGGTTCCTTAGCAGCCAGATAAAAATTTATTCGCAAGGTACGGTAACTTATTACTAATGACTGACAGCACGGCACAACAACCTGCTCGACATAAAAAGAATATTATTCTAATTATAGGTGTTTTGCTTATTGCCTTTATTGCGATAAACTGGCATGAAACGGTTAACACTGTTGAATGTACCCCTGAAATTATTCAACACAGACCCGATGTTATTATGCTTGGCGCCTGGTGGTGCACATACTGCTACCAGGCAAAGAAGTATTTCCAGGAAAATCATATCAGTTATTGTGAATATGATATGGAAAACACAAAACGAGGGAAACAACTTTATAAAGAAATGGGAGAAGGCGCTATTCCACTACTTCTTATTGGAAAATATCGCCTTCAGGGTTTTAATCCTGAACAGATTAAAGCCGCCATTAAAGAGACTCATAATCAGAAAACCAACTCACTACTTTAACAATGCTTGATAAACTACAACAATTTTTTCATCACTACCTGAGTAATACGGAAGATAATCAGAAGCCACTGGAACACAGGCTTCAGCTTGCCTGCGCCGTATTGATGGTAGAAATGATATATGTTGATAATGAAGTAACCGACACAGAACAACAAAAGATCCGGCAGTTATTTAATCAGGAATTCAACCTGGCTGAAGATGAAACAGAGTCTTTATTGAAACTTGCCACTGATAAAAAACGTCAGGCAACAGATTATTATGCATTTACTTCACTGTTAAATGAGCATTACACTCAACAACAAAAGATTAATCTGGTTGCTGATCTGTGGTCATTAGCCTTTGCCGATGGAAAACTGGACAAATACGAAGAACATCTGGTACGTTGTCTGGCTGATTTACTGCATGTACCACACCACGCTTTTATAAAAACAAAATACGAAGCCTGTTAAGGGCACCTCTATACCAACACGAAGCTACAATGAAACCGGTTTTAATTAACAACACAGTAAAGATGGATCAACTGCTAGATGATTTTTTAAATGAACCTGTTCTTAGTATTGATACTGAATTTTTCCGCGAAACTACTTTTTACCCGCACCTTGGCCTGGTACAGATTGCCAGTAATAATATTGTCGCCTGTATCGATCCACTTGCCTTTGATGCCAGGCCTGCCCTGCAGAAAATTTTCCTTAACCCCCGTACAATTAAGGTATTCCACTCCTGCTCTCAGGATCTGGAAGTTCTGTTTCATCACTTTGGTTTTATCCCCGCACCAATACACGACACCCAGATTGCCTGTGCATTGTTAGGCCGGCATGACCAGATTGGTTATGCCAGTATGGTAGAAGCAGAACTGGGGGTGCAGTTACCTAAAACCCAGACCCGAACCAACTGGATAAAGCGCCCTTTAAGCACACAGCAAATTAATTATGCCGGTGATGATGTTTATTATTTGTATCAGGTCTATAAAATTCTGCATAAAAAATTAACAGATAAAGGGCGCCTGGAATGGTTTGAAGAAGACTGTCGCAGATTATACCCGACACATTCCAGTGAAACCGTTCAATCAGACATATCGTTTAATGCCAACACACAGACACTCTGGCAACGTATTAAGGGTGGCCGGAAGTATCACGGTAAAAAACTGGCAATTATTCAGGCTATTGCATTGTGGCGTGAAAATATTGCGATAGAAACCGATACCACCCGACGACGAGTTCTGCGTGATGAAGAAATTATTGAACTTAGCCTGCACCCTCCAACAAAGCTGACGGATATTAATTATCTGTTAGCGAACCGTTTTTCTGTTTCCAACGAACAGCAGATACTTCTATTTAAAGCCATTAAAAAGGCACTTGACCAAATCCCGGCACTGTGGCCAGAAAACAATCATCAGATACTTTCAGCGTCTCAAAAAAACCAGTTAAAAGCAGCACAGAGGCTACTTAACGCCAAAGCAGATAAACTCGGCATATCCAGCACCATCTTATGTTCAAGAAAAGAACTGGAAAAGCTGATAACAACAAATAGAGAATGCGTTGTACTAAAAGGCTGGCGAGGTCAGTGTATTGGTAAACAACTACTCAAAGAAACAGGAATTTCATGATTTTATCGGGAAATTAAACGCATTAATGGATTGATAAAATTTCTTAGCCGATTACAATAGGAAGGGTAACGACAATAATAATATTTTTCAAAAAGAGGACACCGTATGTACAGTTACATTAAAAAAAGTCTGGTCATCCTGATAACCTTTGGTTTAATCAGCATGAGTTCATTTAGTTATGCAGATAATATGAAAGAGTTCGGTAATTACGTCGTTCACTACAATGCATTCCGAAGCGACACCATCTCGGCGGACGTTGCCAAACAGTATGATCTGCCACGATCCAGCAACCACGTTCTTATCAATATCGCCGTACTAAAAAAAGTACTGCACACGACAGGAGAGCCGGTAGCAGCAAAAATTGAGGGTTCTGCCAGCAATATGTCAGGGCAGTACAAGTCACTTAATTTCAAGCTGATAAAAGAAGGAACCGCAATGTATTACCTGGCTAATACTGAGATCAGTAATGGCGAACATCTGAAATTTGACATAAAAATCACGCCAGCAGGTGAAAAAAACCCGGTTCGCATACGCTTCGAGAAACGTTTTTTCACTAACTAGTGATAATCCTAAAATAACTTTTCATTGAAGAGCCAGGAATATAGAATGACGGCTCTTCAATGAAATATTTCTCCGTCAGGGAATCCTGTCTCTACCACCTGCCGTCCAATCAATACAATATAGCCATGATGGCGACTTTCATTATCATCACTGTATTCAAAGCTGAATAAACGACCTATCTGTAAGCCACTACCCTGTTTTTTACGCAACCAGCTACGCTGACACATGACAGAGGCATCCAGTAGCTGAACATGCGCCTTCTTACATTCATTCCGGCAATGAGACAGCACCAGCTCATTGCTTTTACGATTGTCCCACCAGTATAGAATAATCGCGATAACAATCGCTATGAAGAGTAAATTTTCCATGTTACACCTTAAAATACAGTGAAATATGTATACTTGTCATATCATAAACCATGATTTTCCTATAAAATTGGCCGATTATTTTTCCCGCGTTTGTCTGGAGAACACAAGACAAACGCCTGAACCAGATATATCGACAAGAGATCGTAAATTATGCTTGCAGATCAGGATACCATTAAACGCCTGGATTCATACAGTTATGAAGATTTACTCACCTGTAGCCGAGGCGAGTTATTTGGACCGGGAAACGCCCAGTTACCCGCACCCAATATGTTAATGCTCGATCGCATCACACACATTGCAAAAACCGGTGGCAGCCATAATAAGGGTGAAATACATGCCGAGCTGGATATTATCCCTGATTTATGGTTTTTTGAATGCCATTTTAAAAGCGATCCCGTTATGCCGGGCTGCCTGGGTCTGGATGCAATGTGGCAGCTGCTGGGATTTTATCTTGGCTGGACAGGACATCCGGGACGGGGACGAGCACTGGGTGTCGGCGATGTAAAATTCTCCGGTCAGGTCCGACCCACAGCAAAACTGGTAGAATACCAGATTAATATTAAACGTGTTATTGCCAGAGGGCTGGTGATGGGCATTGCTGATGCAGCAATGTTTGTGGATAAACGTGAAATTTATACTGCAAAAAACCTTCGGGTTGGATTATTCACCTCAACAAAAGATTTTTGAGGCATTATACCTATGAAACGAGTTGTAATTTCAGGCATAGGAATTGTCTCCTGCCTGGGAAATGATAAAAAAACGGTACTGGAATCGCTACAGCAGGGTCATTCCGGCATAAAATTTAAACAGGAATATGCAGATATCGGTATGCGCAGTCAGGTTGCTGGCAGCGTCATTATTGATGTTGATAATTTTATTGACCGTAAGATAAAACGCTTTATGGGTGATGCAGCCACTTATGGCTATATTTCCATGCAACAGGCTATCACCGATGCCGGACTTGATGACAATCAGGTTTCTAATATACACACCGGTATTATTATGGGTTCGGGTGGCGGTTCTTCTGCTAATCAGGTTGAAGCAGCGGATATCCTGCGTTCGAAGGGTATCCGTCGGGTAGGCCCATATATGGTTCCGCGCACCATGGCAAGCACCGTATCAGCCTGCCTTGCTACACCATTTCACATAAAAGGTGTCAATTACTCAATCAGTTCTGCCTGCGCCACCAGTACTCACTGTATCGGCAACGCCTGTGAACTGATTCAGCTTGGTAAACAGGATATTATCTTTGCCGGCGGCGCGGAGGAAGAACACTGGTCACTCAGCATGATGTTTGATGCAATGGGCGCACTCTCCAGCAATTTTAATGAGACACCCGAACAGGCTTCACGTACCTATGATGCAGACCGTGATGGTTTTGTAATCGCTGGTGGTGGTGCAACAATAGTTGTTGAAGAGATGGAACATGCATTAAAGCGTGGTGCCCATATCTATGCTGAAATTGTGGGCTACGGAGCCACATCAGATGGTTTTGATATGGTTGCCCCTTCCGGAGAGGGAGCAAACCGCTGTATGCAGATGGCCATGCAGAATATTAATGAAAATCTCGACTATATCAACTCACATGGAACCAGTACACCAGTAGGTGATACCAAAGAACTTCTTGCTATTCGTGAAACTTTTGGTAAAAACATCCCGCCAATTAGTTCAAGTAAATCACTGGCAGGACATTCTCTGGGAGCATCGGGTGCTCAGGAAGTGATTTATACCCTGTTGATGATGGAAAATAATTTTATTCAGGCATCGGCTAATATTGAAAAACTGGATGAGCAGGCTGTAGATATGCCTATTGTGACGCAAAGGCAGGATAATATTGATATGCAACTGGCAATGTCCAATAACTTTGGTTTTGGTGGTACTAATGGCTGTCTGGTTTTGAAAAAACACCACCACTGAGACAATAATAAGCACCACGGGAACCGAGAAACGACATAATCTACAGATTGACCGGAATAAATTCCATTTGTTTATTTATGTTATTTCTCCTTTCGTACACTTTGCGTTTTTTGCGAACTATTTTTCACGGCAAGTGGGGAGAATCAAACCCCAGAGATTGATGCAGATTAATGCAGTGGTGCTACAATCATAACAAGAAAAATAATATGACAGGATACAGATAATGACTCGGCTAACGTTCAACACTGCAGCACTATTATTTATGTCGGGCTGCCTGCTGTTTTCTGGCTCTCTTCTAGCAGATGAACAGGTACCAGAATCACGCCCGGCACCCGTACAGAATATATCGTCAGGTAGTGCATCACAATCGCAACCAGGTCAGCCACTATCAGCCGTTGAATTAATGATACAACAACAGCAACAATCGGCCACCAAACAAAAATCACTACCGCCTAAAGAAATCCAGCAGGGTGAAACAATAAAAGTAAAAACATTCAATGAACCTCGCCGTGGTGCCAGCATGAATGAAGTCACAAAAATATTAGGCTCTCCACTGTCGAAAAAACCTGCCGTTGGCCAACCACCGATAACCAGATGGATTTATAACGACCGCGTGGTTGTTTTTGAATATTCCAGCGTTATTGACGTTGTTGCGCTTTAGCAAGTTGAAATATTGGCTGAAATAACCAGAAGTACATATCACCCCGACTCCAGCCTTTCCCAACGGTCATAACATTGCTGTAAAGCGACTTCTGCCTGCTGCAACTGATTCTGCGCAGCAATAACACACTGGCGATCCTGTTGAAAAAAACTATCTACTGCCATCTGCTGCTGTAACTGTGCGATTTCTACTTCATGCTGTTCAATTTTCTCAGGTAGCGCATCAAGCTCACGTTGTGCATTATAACTACGCTTCTTCACTTTCCTGGCCTTTTTCTGCGGCTCGGACTCGCTACGCTTTCCAGCGTCCGACGCGTTAGCAGGCGCCGTATTAGCCGCCGCTTCCTGCCGTTGGCGCAACCAGTCATCATAGCCACCAACATACTCATTTACCTCTCCATCACCTTCAAAGACCAGTGTACTGGTGACAACATTATTTACAAATTCCCGGTCATGGCTAACCAGTAAAAGGGTGCCTTCATATTGTAAAACCAGCTCTTCAAGCAACTCCAGTGTTTCAATATCAAGGTCATTCGTCGGTTCATCCATCACCAGTATATTGGATGGTTTTGAAAATAACCTGGCCAGCAACAGACGGTTACGTTCCCCACCTGACAATGCGCTTACCGGCGAACGCGCTCGCTCCGGGGCAAATAGAAAATCCTGCAAATAACTGATTACATGTTTATTTTTACCATTGATATCAATAAATTCGCGCCCCTGTGAAATGTTATCAAAAACACTGAGTTGTTCATTTAACTGGGCTCGCATCTGGTCAAAATAGGCAATTTCAAGTTTCGTCCCCAGGGTTATTTTTCCACTCGATGGTTGTAGTTCACCCAGTAAAAGACGTAACAGGGTTGTTTTACCCACACCATTAGGACCCAGAATACCGATTTTATCACCACGCATAACAGTGGCTGCAGGCAGATGAATAATATCTTTGTTCTGGTAATGAAAACGAATATTTTCCATTTCCACTACCAGCTTGCCGGAGCGTTCAGCTTTCGCTACCTGCATCGTTACCTGACCGGTTTGTTCACGCCGCTGGCTTCTCTCCTGTCGTAACTGTTGCAGGGCACGCACACGCCCTTCATTTCGTGTACGTCGGGCTTTAATACCCTGACGAATCCAGACCTCTTCCTGCGCCAGCTTTTTATCAAACTGGGCATTTGCTATGCTTTCTGCATGAAGTGCTTCTTCGCGACGCCTGAGATAAGTACCATAATCGCAGGGGTAATTACTCAGACAACCACGGTCAAGTTCTACAATACGGGTGGAAAGATGGCGCATAAAAGTCCGATCATGCGTAATGAACATCAGCGCACCATTAAAGGCCAGCAACTGCTCTTCCAGCCAGGTTATGGCTGTCACATCAAGATGGTTGGTGGGTTCATCCAGTAGTAGAATATCCGGTTTAACGACCAGCGCCTGCGCCAACAGTACCCGCCGCTTCATACCACCGGACAGTTTTGTGTAGTCCCCCTCCCCATCTAATTGCATACGACTTAAGATTTCTTCTACCTGCTGGTTTAACCCCCAGGCATTGGCACTGTCCACTTTATTCTGAATAACCGCAAGCTGCTCAATGGCCTGCTCACTGCTATCATTCTCAAGGCGTGAAATGGCATGATGATATTGCTGTAACAGTAGCGCATTCTCCCCCAGACCGGATGCCACTACATCAAAAATACTGCCCGACACATCGCTACGTGACTCCTGATCTAACATCGACAAACAAATGCTTTGTCGGTATTCGACTTCGCCGCTGTCTGCCTTTATTTGCCCGGCAACCAGTTTTAACAGGGTTGACTTACCGGTGCCATTGCGTCCCAGTAAACATAAACGTTCACCGGCATCAATAGATAGATTTAAATTTTCGAGAATAAGCGGGCCGCCAAACCCGAGTTGAATATTACGTAAGCGTATAAGAGCCATCACATCACTGGTATTTTAAAAACGCCTATTATACCGATACGATTGTGTAATTACCGTTACTTTATGCAATTAGCGTTATTTTGAAATGAATAAAAAGTGAGCAATAACAAAATACAGCCGACGATGCAGGGGGTAGACGAGTTAATCAACACCTACCCACAAACTTATCCCCAGATACTGGGGATAAGTTTTTTATTACTCTGTAGATAACGCCAGAAAACACGATGTTTTAGTAACCACAGAGGGAGAGAATATGTAAATTTTTCCGATTAGAAGACAATGACATTTTGTCAGTTATCATAATCCAGTACCGGCGCCAGCCAACGCTCAGCGACAGCTAATGGCTGATTTTTACGTTTAGCATAATCAACCACCTGATCTTTCAGAATTTTACCCACGCCAAAATATTGTGCATCCGGGTGCGCATAGTAAAAACCTGACACTGCTGCGGTTGGCAGCATGGCAAAACTGTCGGTAATGGTAATCCCGACATTTTTATCTGGCTCAAGTAAAGCCCACAAAGTTGCTTTTTCAGTATGATCCGGACAGGCAGGGTATCCCGGTGCCGGGCGAATTCCCTGATACTCTTCTGCAATCAGTTCACCATTGGCAAGATTTTCATCCATCGCATAGCCCCAGTACTCGGTGCGTACCCGCAGATGCATAAGTTCGGCAAACGCTTCTGCCAGACGATCGGCAATCGCTTTTAATAAAATACTATTATAATCATCGTGGTCGGCTTCAAAACGTTGCAGGTATTTCTCAATGCCGATTCCCGCCGTAACCGCAAAGGCGCCGATATAATCTTTTTTATGCGATGACTCCGGCGCAATATAATCAGCCAGGCAACGGTTGGGGCGATCGTCCGGTTTAGCCATTTGCTGACGCAGGTGGTGCAGCACGGTTGTTACCTCGCTACGGTCTTCATCTGTGTAAACTGCGATGTCATCGCCAATACTGTTTGCTGGAAAAAAGCCAATGACCGAACGTGCCTGTAGCCATTTTTCTTCTACCACCTGATGCAGCATTTCCTGCGCATCATGATAAAGTTTCGTTGCTTCTTCACCAACAATTTTATCATCCAGAATTTTGGGGAATTTACCCGCCAGCTCCCAGGCGTGAAAAAAGGGTGACCAGTCAATGTACTGACTGATCTCTTTCAGTGAATAATCGGTAAAAATTTTAATACCGGTAAAGGTCGGTACCAGTGGCGTATAGTTGTCCCAGTCACCTTTGTATCTATTTTCCCGCGCCTGATCAAGCGTAAAAGTTTTACGTTTTATACTGCGCTTTTGCCGTTGAATACGCATTTTTTCATATTCATCTTTAATTTGCTGAATATAGGCTTCACTACGTTCTTCACTTAATAACTCCCCGGCCACTCCAACAGCACGTGACGCATCCTGCACATAAACGGCCGCTCTGGAATACTTTGGATCAATTTTTACCGCTGTATGGATACGTGAAGTGGTAGCACCGCCAATCAGTAACGGTATTGTCATCCCCAGACGTTCCATTTCTGCTGCCATATAAACCATTTCATCCAGTGAGGGGGTAATTAAACCTGACAGACCGATCATATCAACATTCTGTTTCCTTGCCTCGGTCAGAATGGTTTCTGCCGGTACCATTACTCCCAGATCAATGACTTCATAGTTATTACATTGCAGCACCACCCCAACAATATTTTTACCAATATCGTGCACATCTCCTTTTACCGTGGCCATTAGAATTCTGCCATTGGTTTGCACGACACCATCTTTTTCTGCTTCCAGATAAGGCATTAAATAGGCCACCGCTTTTTTCATTACTCGTGCCGATTTTACTACCTGTGGTAAAAACATTTTTCCGTCGCCGAATAAATCACCAACATGATTCATTCCATCCATTAGCGGACCTTCAATCACGTCCAGTGTTTTTTTCGCCTGCTGTCTGGCTTCTTCCGTATCTTCATCAATAAAATCAGTAATGCCTTTAACCAATGAATGGGCAAGGCGTTCGTTAACCGGCAGTTCACGCCATGACATATCAAGACGCGATTCTGCTTTTTTACCCTCGCCCATGTAATTCGGTGCAATCTCAAGCAGGCGGTCAGTGCTGTCGGCGCGGCGGTTTAAAATTACATCTTCAACCGCTTCGCGCAGTTCTTTGGGCAGATCGTCATACACTGCCAGCTGCCCGGCATTGACAATACCCATATCCATACCTGCCTGAATAGCATGATATAAAAACACCGAGTGAATGGCTTCACGCACCGGGTTATTGCCACGAAATGAAAACGATACATTCGATACGCCGCCGGAAATCATGGCATGAGGCAAGTTTTGTTTAATGGCGTGTGTAGCCTCAATAAAATCAACGGCATAATTATTATGCTCATCGATGCCAGTGGCTACAGCAAAAATATTCGGGTCAAAAATAATATCTTCCGCTGGAAAACCTGCTACTTCGGTTAACACTTTGTAGGAACGTGTACAGATTTGAACTTTACGTTCATACGTATCTGCCTGACCTTCTTCATCAAACGCCATCACAATAACTGCGGCACCATAACGCCGAACCAGTTTTGCATATTTGAGAAAATTATCTTCGCCTTCCTTGAGTGAAATAGAATTGACCACCGATTTGCCCTGCACACATTGCAAACCTGCTTCAATAATTTCCCATTTAGACGAGTCAATCATTACCGGCACCCGCGAAATATCCGGTTCCGCGGCAATCAGATTCAGAAACTTCACCATTGCGGCTTTCGATTCGAGCATGCCCTCATCCATATTAATATCGATGATCTGTGCGCCATTATCTACCTGCTGCGCCGCCACCGACAGGGCTTCCTCATAGGATTCTTCCATGATTAACCGTTTAAACATTGCCGAGCCAGTCACATTAGTACGTTCGCCAATATTCACAAATAATGAATCCGGTGTGATGTTGAAGGGCTCCAGCCCTGATAACCGGCAGGCAATCGGAAGCTCAGGACGCTGACGTGGTTTTTTATCCGCAACAACGTCAGCAAAGGCACGGATATGCTCCGGGGTGGTGCCACAACAACCGCCCACAATATTTAGAAATCCGGCCTGCGCCCATTCCGCAATGGATGCAGCCATGTCTGACGGTCCTAAATCGTAACCACCCATTTCATTAGGCAAACCGGCATTAGGATGGGCTGAAATATAAAATTCGGAAATACGTGACATCTCCTGCACATACTGGCGTAAATCCTCCGGCCCCAGGGCACAGTTCAAACCAATGGAAACAGGCTTACAATGGCGTAATGAATTATAGAATGCCTCTGTTAACTGACCGGTTAAAGTACGCCCCGACTGATCGGTAATCGTACCGGAAATCATAATGGGTAATTCAATACCATCCTCATCAAATACCTGTTTTACCGCAAAAATAGCAGCTTTGGCATTCAGCGTATCAAAAATAGTTTCAATCAGGATAATATCGGCACCACCAGCCACCAGACCGCGGACGGATTCCACATAAGCTTCCGACAGTTCAACAAAAGAAATATTACGGAAACTCGGGTCGTTAACATCCGGTGAAATAGAACAGGTACGATTGGTTGGCCCCAGTACGCCGGCCACATAACGCGGCTTTTCATCTGTACTCAATGCATCAGCGGCTTGCCGGGCAAGACGACTGGCGGCAACATTCATTTCATAACTGATGTCTTCCATTGCATAATCAGCCATCGCAACACGGGTCGCATTAAAGGTATTAGTTTCAATAATATCCGCACCAGCTTCCAGATACCGGGTGTGAATTTCACGAATAATATCAGGCTGAGTAATTGCCAGCAGGTCATTATTTCCTTTCAGATCGGATGGCCAGTCTGCAAAACGCTGGCCACGGTAATCAACTTCTTCGAGTTTATGACGCTGAATCATGGTGCCCATTGCGCCATCCAGAATAAGGATGCGCTGGGTAAGGGCCGCATACAAATGCTGAATACGCTTTGCCCGCATGACAACATCAATTTTCTCAGGATTATTATTCAGTGGATCACTGCTTATCATCATTCAGCTCGCTACTTGCCTGGGGACAGGGTTTGGGTAAAAGATCTGGGTAAAAGACCAATTAAAGGTATAATTGGATAAACGCATAATTGTACCAGTTTCAACTGCCCAATGCGTATTACAGATTATGCCGTATATAGCGCTATATTTCGGTTATTATTTCTCTATGAATGTACAACGTCTGCAACTGTATCGCACAACTGAACATGACTGTGGGTACCTGCCCGACCAGCTTGCCAGCAATCTGGTTCCCGACCCGTCAGTACCCATGAACATGACGTTATACAGCCAGTTAATCCAGTATGGCTACCGTCGCAGCGGGTCGCAGACCTACTGCCCCTACTGTCATAATTGCCATGCCTGTATTGCCTGTCGCATATCGGTGGCTCATTTTAAGACAAATCGTAATCAGCGCCGTTGCCTGAAATACAATCAGGATTTACGCCATCAGATCGTCGAAGCCCGTTATACTGAGGAGTATTTTTTACTGTATCAAAAATACCTGAACGCCCGCCATGCCAACGGCAACATGGCGACCCCGAACCAGTCGGATTTTACCCATTTTTTATACAGTGACTGGAGTGATACCCTTTTTCTTGAGGTACGGAAAAACCGGCAGCTACTGGCCGTTGCCGTGTGCGATATCACCACGACCGGTCTGTCGGCTGTTTATACTTTCTTTGATCCGCAGCAGGCAAAGCGCAGCCTCGGCAGCTATTGTATTTTAAAACAAATCAAACTCAGCAGAACCCGGTCACTGGATTACCTGTATATGGGCTACTGGATAAAAAACTGTCATAAAATGCAGTACAAGACCAATTTCAAGCCAATAGAATTTTATCTACACAACGACTGGCAGCAAGAGCCGGCATAAGTTATTGCTAACAATACAACCCTCAGCGGGCTATTTCTTAGCACCCATACATTGTGGTGAATCCGGCGCCCCGCCTCTGGCAAACCATTCTTCCATTGTCATGGTATGTAGCGCCAGCGCATGAATACCCTCGTGCAACGCTTCCTCCAGTACTTTATTGACCAGACGATGACGGGCAATGAGTGGTAGATTCTTAAAATCATTACTGACAATAAATACTTTAAAATGTGACTCGGAGTTGGCAGGAACATTGTGCAGATGGCTTTCATTCACCACCTCAAGATGTTCCGGTGTAAGAGCATGTTGCAATTTTTCTGTGATTTGAGATTTCATAGTCATAGGTACGATACTACTAAGGGGAACGGTAATTAGACGACATTCAGGATAAAAACAAAAGATTGTGTACCGTCAGTGCCTCACCAGGACGGCGTCGCAGACGACCGAAAAACCGGTTTAAACGATGCTCTCGGGGCAGAAAATTAAAGCAACATCGTTCCCGACAGTCCAGTTTTTTACAGGCATGATTAAGATGACGGTTATGAGTATCAATATTAATACCACGACGAATAGCATCAATAGTACGCTTTCGATTATCCGAAGCCAGTTCGGCACAGGCAAGGTTAAGAAAGACATTACCATTGACTACTTCATTTCCCGCTGCATCGCGACATAATAACAAACCTTCAGGATCATCCGTTAAAACCTGAGCCAGGCCAAGATAGGAAGTAACGAGGTTATAACGCTCATCCTGCTCATTCAGCGTTTTCAGCGTTTTTGCAAAAGCCCGTTCGGCAGCAAAATAGTCCTGCGATTTCATTGCATTTAACGCATTACCGTAACTTTCCTGATCCATAAAATACCTCTGTTAATTGCTTGTGCCTTATAGACACCAGGTTCATAAATACCGGGGAGCCTCTGATATGGATTTTAATCTCTTTCGGGTTAATTCTCGACAGCTTGCTGCCGGGTAGTTTATTAATGTAACCGCAAACCGGTTAATGTTACACTTCTGTCAATTTACCTGTTCCAATATTAAAAAATCACAACCATAGTCTGTCAATAAGTGCATCATAGCCTTAACGGGCAGAAGGCACAAATCAACCGGACTTTGCAGAAATGGCCTGGATACAAATTTCAATACGTACCGATAAAATCTCTATCGAAGTTACTGAAAATTGCCTGTTTGCTCAGGGGGCACAGACAGTAACCTTATGTGACGGTGCAGACCAGCCAATTCTGGAACCGGAACCCGGACAGACACCGGTATGGGATCAGGCCGTTGTAACCGGTTTATTTTCTGCCAATATCGATATCGCTGCTACAGAAATCACTATTCGGCAATGCCTGCAGAACGCCACCTGTTTTGAGATAAAACATGAACAGCTTGAAGATCGTAACTGGACTCGCGCCTGGATGGATAATTATCAGCCAATGCAATTTGGCAAACGGCTCTGGGTCTGCCCCTGGCACATTGAGCCACCGGATAAACAGGCCGTCAACCTGCGTCTCGATCCCGGTCTGGCCTTCGGTACGGGCACCCACCCCACCACCACCTTATGCCTGCGCTGGCTTGATACGAATATAAACAGCCAGCAAACCCTGCTCGATTTCGGTTGCGGTTCTGGTATTCTTGCGATTGCAGCCAGGTTATTAGGTGTCGCCAACGTTGACGGGGTAGATATTGATCCGCAGGCAATACAGGCAAGCCAGAGCAATGCACACAATAACGAGGTTGAGGCCGGCATACAACTGTTTCTCACCAAAGCATACAATCAGCACCATGCAACCACCCAATATGATATTGTTATGGCTAATATTCTCAGTGGACCACTAACACAACTGGCACCGCAACTGGCTGGTCATTGCAGGCAGCATGGTGACATTGTGTTATCAGGTATTTTAAGAGAGCAGGCAGAGACCATCTGGCGGGTCTACCATGATTATTTCATTATGGATACACCAACACTGGAAAAAGACTGGGTCTTACTGCACGGAATTCGCCGATAACTTCTGATACAGTACACGCAAACAAACTACTCCACAGCAAGCCGTGGAGGAATCAACCCCCTGGAGATTAAAAAAACACAGAAGATAGTGTAAAGTCGCACGATGCAAACTCACTCCATGCAAAAAGCTTCTATGCAGACACGGTGTCCACATTGCCATACTTTGTTTCATCTTACCCATGAACAGCTACATATGGCCGAGGGACTGGTTCGCTGTGGCGTTTGCAGGGAAGTATATAATGCGCTGGATACATTGCCAGCATCCGGTGGCGGATCGCTAACTGCAGGCGAGCACGATATACCTGCTGCCTCAAACCCACCGGCTCAGTCTGATGCCACCACCGTCGAACCACAACAGGCTCAAACACCGGAAGCAGATGATGCCTTCGATCTATTTCAGCCGGAACCGGAGACGGAAGAAACACTCTCATTTAACAGCGTTATTCCGGATGAAATCCGTCGCCATGCAACGCAGCAAAGCTCAACTCTAAGCAGCCTGCTGTGGAGTCTGGCAATTTTATTCCTGGCTTTCACTCTGGTCGCTGAATACGTCTGGTTTAACCGTAACAAATTGATCCAGCTACCCCAGGCCAAACCCTGGGTAAAACGCATCTGCGAACTGACAAACTGCGAACTGGCCGCACTGCGTGATCCATCACAGATCAAACTACTCAGCAGAAAGGTATATACTCATCCGAACCAGAAACATGCCCTGATGATTAGCGTCACCATGGTGAATCATGCCAGCTTTGCTCAACCCTATCCCGACATGCTAATCAAATTTTCTGATATACGCGGCCACATTGTCGCCAGCAGACGTTTTCAGCCAGAACAATACCTGCACCGCTCCAGATCGCAACTGCCCTTACTCAAACCCGATATACCCGTTAGCTTTACTATGGACGTTGAAGATCCCGGTAAAAACGCCATGACCTATGAATTTGATTTCCTCTAAAATATGAAAATAGGCAGCCACCAGTTTGATACGCCACTTATCCTCGCACCAATGGCCGGGGTAACAGATCGTCCGTTCCGCAGCCTGTGCCGCAAGCTGGGTGCAGACCTCTGTATTTCAGAAATGGTCATTTCACAAAAACACCTGCGTCAGTCGCGTAAAACCCGGCTGCGCATGGATCATCTTGGTGAAACCGGCCCATGTTGTGTACAGATAGCCGGTACCGAACCAGTACAGATGGCCGAAACAGCACAATTTAATGCTGCTCACGGTGCTGACATCATTGATATTAATATGGGCTGTCCGGCAAAAAAAGTCTGTAAAGTGATGGCCGGTTCCGCCTTAATGAAAGATGAATTGCGTGTTAGCGCCATTCTTGAAGCCGTTGTCGGCGCTGTTGACATACCTGTCACTCTGAAAATCCGTACCGGCTGGGATCCCGGCAACCGCAATGCCTTGCGCATTGCAAAAATTGCTGAAAACAGCGGTATTGCTGCACTGACTATTCATGGACGCACACGACACTGCGCTTTTCATGGAGAAGCGGAATATGACACCATTGCTGAAGTAAAAAAAGTCATTTCTATCCCGGTTATTGCAAATGGCGATATTGACTCCCCACACAAAGCCAGACAGGTGCTTGATTATACCGGTGCAGACGCATTGATGATCGGTCGCGCCGCACAGGGAAATCCATGGATTTTCCGGGAAATTGGTTATTTTCTACAGCATAAGCGTCATCTCCCTCCACCCGGAAATAAAGAAATAACTATGGTGTTGCTAGAACATCTTAAAAGCCTGTATAAATTTTATGGTGAAACAGCCGGTGTACGCATTGCCCGCAAACACATCAAGTGGTATTGTAGCCGTCAGCCTGATACAAATAATTTCAGCACCTCTAACTTTAGTAAAATAATAAATACCGTAGCGGATGCGGATCAGCAAAAGAAACTGGTGAGTAAATTTTTTACCACCAGCCGTTTTTCAGAACTGGATTTGGAACAAATCCGGAACTGAATATACAAGTTCTGATCAGAACCGGATAATAAAAAAATAGTATGAGCGCACAAAATATTTACGATCTTAGCAATCACCTTATCGAGCAGGATAGCGAGAAAATTTCACAACTAAGTCGGGCTGTAAAACATTCAATCCGGCGCTATCTGTACGAACTGGAAGGCACACAACCTACCAATATGTACGAGCTGGTATTAAAACAGATTGAACAACCCCTGTTTGAAGCTATTTTAGAACACACCAAGGGGAATCAGTCGAAAGCCGCTGAATTTCTCGGCTTAAATCGTGGTACCCTGCGTAAAAAATTACGCAGCTACGATCTACATAAATAAGATCGGTACAAATAAGACTGGCACACCAGGTCTTTCACATTGGCCCGGTTAACTACCTCGCAGACAGCCGCACTCTGAAATAATCATTCATCTGGCCAGGGTTGTTTTTCAATCTCCACGCAATCAGCTATAATTTCCACCTTTTAGCAATCCCATCAAAGGCATTATCATGACAGACTCCCAGCAACGCCCCGTCCGGCGTGCACTTATCAGTGTATCTGATAAAACCGGCATTGTAGAATTTGCCAGAACTCTGCATCAACAGGGAATTGAAATTCTTTCTACCGGCGGCACCGCGAAAACACTGATCGATAATTTAATTCCAGTACTGGAAGTTTCCAGACACACCGGATTTCCGGAAATTATGGATGGTCGAGTCAAAACCCTGCACCCTAAAATTCATGGCGGTATTCTTGGTCGCCGCGGCATTGATGACGCCGTTATGAAAGACAACGATATCGCACCGATTGATTTAGTTGTGGTGAATCTGTATCCATTTGAAGCCACCGTTGCAAAAGAAGATTGCAGTTTTGCTGAGGCGATAGAAAATATTGATATTGGCGGCCCCGCAATGGTTCGCGCCACCGCAAAGAACCATGCTTTTGTTGGTATTGTGATCGATCCCGATGACTATACGCGGGTACTGGAAGACATGGCAAACAATAACGGCTGTCTGACAGATAACACCCGCTTTACGCTGGCAGTGAAGGCTTTTGAACATACCGCTGCCTATGACGGCATGATCGCCAATTATCTGGGACGACTGCATAGCGATGGCAGCAAAGATACTTTTTCTAACACGATCAACCTGCAGTTTTATAAAACTCAGGAAATGCGCTATGGGGAAAACCCTCATCAGGACGCCGCCTTTTACACAGAAAAAAATCCGGCACAAGCCAGTATTGCCACCGCCAGACAGATTCAGGGCAAGGAACTTTCCTACAATAATATTGGCGATAGCGATGCAGCACTCGAATGCGTAAAACAGTTTAACGAACCGGCCTGCGTAATTGTAAAACATGCCAACCCCTGTGGTGTTGCCGTGCGTGATTCCATTGGACAGGCTTACGATGCGGCCTACAGCACCGATCCGGAATCGGCTTTCGGCGGTATTGTTGCTTTTAATCGTGAACTGGATGCAAAAACCGCTAAAGCGATTGTTGAAAGACAGTTTGTTGAAGTGATTATCGCACCGTCAATTCAATCTGAGGCCATCAACATTATTGCCGAAAAGAAAAATGTACGATTGCTTGAATGCGGACAATGGGGCGATAGCATGCCACGACTGGATTTCAAACGCGTCAATGGCGGGCTACTGGTACAGAACGCTGATCTATTACTCTACAATGAATTAAAAATTGTTAGCGCACGCCAGCCTGACAAAACAGAAATGAACGACCTGCTGTTTAGCTGGAAGATTGCAAAATTTGTTAAATCCAATGCCATTGTTTATGGCAGAAATAATATGACTATAGGTGTTGGTGCCGGTCAGATGAGTCGCATTAACAGTGCCCGCATTGCCGGAATTAAAGCAGAGCATGCAAAACTTGATGTGCCCGGTTCAGTGATGGCATCCGATGCCTTTTTTCCGTTCAGGGATGGTATTGATGCCGCCCATGAAGCAGGTATAACCGCTGTGATCCAGCCCGGTGGTTCGATGCGTGATGAAGAAGTTATCGCAGCAGCAAATGAACATAAAATGGCAATGATATTTACCGGAATGCGCCATTTCAGGCATTAAAACACACCACCAGGAGCCTGTCCGAGAATAGGAGTCGTAGCGAGGGGAAGTGGATTTGGTCATATTCCATTTCCGCAGTAGGCACCCTGTTCTCAGACAGGCTCCCAGGAACTTTTTTTCTGCAATTGTGTTATAAAGATCCTCATGGAAGAGAAAAGACTAGAACAAAATCGTCAGTTACGGGAACAACTGAACAGATTACTCCGGGAAGCACGACGTAACGAACAGACACAATCGTTATTTGATAGCTTTACTTTCTCTATTGTCGCCGCACAGGGACCGCAGGAACTATTTAAACTGATTCTGGAACAGCAGAAAGAATTTCGTATTGATGAAATTCGTCTCTGCCTGATTGACCGGTTTCATGAGGTAGAACGTTTGTTAACAGAAAGTTATCAGCACCACTATTCCGGTCTGAGTTTTATCGACACGGAAACCAGTAAACTGCTGATCGCCGATATCCCCGATCGCCCCCTGCTTGGCAGTCGTTTTCTTGCAAAATATGACTGGCTTATCAATATTGAAGAGGCAACAAAATTTCATTCCGCCGCCCTGCTTCCCTTAAAACGCGGGAGGGAGATTATTGGCATCCAGTTATTACTAAGCCATGATCCAGAACGTTATGTATATGGTGATGGAACTGTATTTTTGCATAAACTTTCGGCAATGATTGCTATTTCTATTGAGAACTGCATTAACCGCCAACGCATTCTGGAACTGGGTTACCACGACGGTCTGACAAATGCTTACAATCGGCGTTATTTTGATGAGTGCCTGCCCGATGAAATCAAACGTTGCATCAGAAACAAAACTGACCTGGTTTGCCTGTTTATTGATGTAGATTACTTTAAACGGGTAAATGATACTCATGGCCATCAGGTTGGTGATATGGTGTTAACCAGGCTGGTAGCTTTGATGCGTGACCAGGTTCGATCCAGTGATATTGTTTCACGCTATGGAGGTGAAGAATTTGCCATCATCCTGCCGGATACCGGTATTCAGATAGCCCATGATATCGCTGAACGTATCCGCGAAAAGGTAGAGCAACAGAAATTGATTATTAATGACGACACCCTGAGTATAACTATATCAATTGGCATGGCATCACTTAGTCAACTTAAATACCAGAATACTGCTCAAATGACAGAACGCACAGACAAACTTGGTCAATTATTATTAGAAAAAGCAGACGAAGCATTATACCTGGCAAAAAATACTGGCAGAAATCGGGTCGTGATTAAACGAATGGCGAGTTACTAAGGAGAACCGGCTATCTTTTTCTTCGGTAGTGGTTTTATAGTAAAATCAAACTTCTGCGTTACTTTAAAACGTTTTGTTAAACGCCAGTTATCGCGGTTGATTTTATTTACTCCATTGTAGGTAATTTCATTATTGCTAATTTCAAAGTACCAGTAACCATTGGTTAATGGTTTAGATAATATACCAAAATATTGACCGGATACCGGATTAGTAATGCCTCGTCGCAAAATAACGTGATGATCTTTTTTAGCCCGTGTTGCATGTTTAATATGTAGCTGTATCGTTGCGGGATATACATCCAGTAGACCTTTAGTAAAGGTTACTTCCATCGCACGTGTTGCATTATCATATTTTAAATCGGCGGCAATATTGAAATGTGTGGCAGCATCATCCCGTTCAATGACCTGATTAATTGCCAGTCCCTCTTTATAATAATCATCAACCACCAGTCCATCGTTAGTATCCACCGCCAGCCACAGCAGTATCACACCCATGACAACGGCTGAAAGAGGAATGGCTATCAGCATCCATACTAACGGAAAACGATACCACGGTTTAGTTTGATTAATGGCCATGCTATACATAAGTGTTCTCTTCAGAAAGTTTGTTATTGTTCTTTATTATCGTTCTTTGTTATCGTTCAATGGGTCCAAGAAATCGTGCTTTTTCTGTTACTGTTAGTTTCTCGGGCTCATCCATTGCTGACAATTTAAATTCCAGTTTAGTACTACGGATTTTAATATCATCTTCATTAACCTGTACTCGAACAGGAAACTGTAAAACCTTACCACTATCAACATGAATTGTATTAACATCTTTTTTCAGAATCGGGTGATTCGGCCCGGTCACTGATAATTGATAATTATGCGGCTTATTATCCATATTTAGTATTTTTAATATATAAACATTTTCGATTAAACCATCATTGGTTTCGCGATATAAGGTGTTACGATCACGTATAACATCCAGCGCTATCGGTTTGCGTTGCAGTATCGAATAAAAGGTTCCCAGGGTAATAGCAAGAAGAATAATCGCATATATAATCACACGTGGGCGTAGGATGTGTGTAATTTTTCCATTCAGAGTATTTTCTGTGGTGTAACGAACCAGCCCTCGTTCATACCCCATCTTATCCATCACATCATCGCAGGCATCGATACATGCTGCACAGCCAATACACTGATATTGCAAACCATCACGAATATCAATACCCGTCGGACAAACCTGTACGCAGATTGTACAGTCAATACAATCGCCCAGCCCCATCTGTTTTTTATCCGCAACTTTTTTACGTGCGCCTTTTGGCAAGCCGCGTGATTCATCAAATGAAATAATCATTGTATCCCTGTCGATCATTGCACTTTGAAAACGCGCATAAGGACACATATACATACACACCTGTTCCCTCAGCCAACCTGCATTACCATAGGTTGCAAAACCATAGAAAAATATCCAGAAGGTCTGCCACGGGCCGGTATTCAGCGTTAGAAATTCTACTACGAGTTTATGGATAGGTGAAAAATAACCGACAAACGTCAGACCGGTATACAACGAAAATACAATCCAGATAAAATGCTTTGTTATCTTAAGGCGAAATTTATGAAAAGACGAAGCACTATTATCTAGCTTCATCTGTTTTTGCCTGCCACCCTCGACCTTACGCTCTATCCATAAAAAGGCTTCGGTCCAGACAGTCTGCGGACAACTATAACCACACCAGACACGACCGGCAAGTGCGGTAACAAAAAACAGTCCCAGCGCAGCAATAATTAATAACAGAGTTAGATAAAAGAAATCCTGCGGCCAGAAAATTACATTAAAAATATAAAACTTTCGATCAGGCAGGTCAAAAAGCACCGCCTGCCGCCCACCCCATTGCAGCCATGGAAAAATGTAATACACGCCTAGTAAAGATAAAACACCAAATAAACGTAATCTGGTAAACAGACCATGTACTTCACGTGGGTAAACTTTCTGGTGTTTTTCATACAGCGACTGCTCAACATCTTCGACGACCACAGCGCTATTTTTTTTACTCATATCAGAACATTACCCAATACTGCTGTTCTTACGCACACGTAGGTGCGTTATAAATAGACCGAGTATACACCTAATGCGTTTTGTGTGACAGACTGTAAATATACGCCGCCAGAATATGTACTTTTGCTTTACCAAGAAAATCTTTATGTGCCGGCATTTTACCGCTACGTCCTTTTGCAATGGTTTTCTCAATAGTGTGTGCTGAGCCACCAAACAACCAGATATTATCAGTCAGGTTAGGTGCTCCGATACCCGGAATGTTGTTCAAATAACTACCTTTACCATTACTACCGTGGCAACCCACACAGAACATATCAAATTTCACCTTCCCTTTGGCAGCAAGTTTTTCATCCACTTTCCGCCCTGAAAGACTCATAACATAGTTTGCTACCTCTACAACACCTTTCATACCGCCCAATGGACCTTCCCATGCTGGCATCGTGCCCTGACGACCATACATAATTGTAGTTTGAATTGTTTTCGGTTCGCCACCATACAACCAGTCATTATCGCGCAGGTTAGGGAAACCCCGCGCACCACGCGCATCTGACCCGTGACATGCTGCACAATAGGTAACAAACAGGCGCTCACCCATTTTATTTGCCTTTTTGTCTTTGGCAAGAGTGACTATGTTCTCTTTGAGGTACTTATCAAACAATGGACCATATTTAGCATTCGCCGTGGCAACTTCAGCCTTATACTCACCCAGTTCCGTCCACTTTAACAACCCCTTGTATGAACCCATACCGGGGTACAGTATAAGATAGCCGATAGCAAAAAATATGGACAGGTAGAACATAACCAGCCACCAACGGGGTAGCGGGTTATTCAGTTCTTCCAGATCCTCATCCCAGACATGACCGGTCGGTTCACCCACTTTACCGACTGTTTTTGAATTGCTGCGCAGTATAAATAACAACCAGACGATACCACCGCCTGCTATCGCCATGATATACCAACTCCAATATTGACTGGTAAAGTCAGACATAATGATTCCTCATAACCTAAATTAAATATTTATTACATGCTCGGAAAACACTGCTCAACAAATCATGAAGAGTGTTTACTGCTTTTTTTCTCGGATGGTTGATCACTTTTGTCTTCATCCATCGCCATGCGCGCCGCTTCATCAAAATCCTCTTTACGCCGACCACTCCATGCCCAGATGACAATGCCAATAAAAATGACAAAAGCGATCACGGTCCAGATAGATTCTATAAGTACAGAATTATTCATCAGCAATTATCTCGTCATTTTGACATGTGTACCCAATGACTGCAGATAGGCAATGACGGCATCAATTTCCTTCTTACCCTTAAGCTCAGCGGGTGCATTTTTAATTTGCTCATCTGTATAGGGTGTACCAAGAAATCTCAATGCACGCATTTTGGCCTGAATGTCGCTACCATCCAGATTATTTGTCAATAACCATGGAAAATCCGGCATAATAGATTCAGGAACCACATCACGCGGATCATTCAAATGTACACGGTGCCATGCGTCAGAATAACGACCGCCAATGCGCGCAAGATCAGGACCGGTACGTTTAGAACCCCATAAAAAAGGTCTGTCGTAAACGAACTCACCAGCCACTGAGTAATGTCCGTAACGTTCAGTTTCGGCGCGGAAAGGTCGAATCATTTGTGAATGGCAACCGACACAGCCTTCACGAATATAAATATCGCGACCTTCAAGCTGTAATGGCGTATAAGGTTTCAGACCCTCAACGGGTGTCGTCGTTGAATTCTGAAAAAACAGAGGAACAATTTCTGCCAGTCCGCCCCATAAAACAACAACCAGTGAAAACACGATCAATAACCCAACTTTGGTTTCTGTTTTCGCCTGTAGTGTAGTCATATATTTATCTCCCGTATAATTCAATTATGGTGATCAATGACTAATGAGCCATAGCCAGTTCTGGAATGGGCGCATCATCCACTGCTTTCCCTGCGGCAATGGTCTTAAATACGTTATAAGCCATTATAAACATGCCTGACAGGTACAGTATTCCACCACTAAGTCGTACAATATAAAACGGGTGTGTTGCCTGAACAGCCTCAACAAAGCTGTATGTCAGCGTACCATCGCTGTTTGTTGCTCGCCACATCAAACCTTCCATAACACCTGAAATCCACATTGAAGTTATATACAGTACGATACCAACCGTTGCTATCCAGAAATGGGTTTCAATCAGTTTTTTACTGTATATTTTGGTACCAAATAGTTTTGGAATCAGATAATACATTGACCCAATGGTAATCATTCCCACCCAGCCTAACGTACCTGAATGCACGTGACCAATTGTCCAGTCGGTATAATGTGATAGCGCGTTTACCGTTTTAATCGCCATCATCGGCCCTTCAAAGGTCGCCATGCCGTAGAAAGAAATAGATACAATCAAAAATTTAAGAATCGGATCATCCCGCAATTTCTCCCACGCACCCGACAGGGTCATGATACCGTTAATCATACCGCCCCACGATGGGGCAAGCAGAATGATAGAAAATGCCGTGCCTAACGATTGCGTCCAGTCAGGCAATGCGGTGTAAAGTAAATGGTGCGGACCGGCCCAAATATAGGTGAAGGCCAATGCCCAGAAGTGAACAACCGAAAGTCGATATGAATAAACGGGACGTTCCGCCTGCTTGGGGACAAAGTAATACATCATACCGAGGAAACCGGCAGTCAGAAAAAAGCCCACCGCATTATGCCCATACCACCATTCCACCATTGCATCCTGAACACCTGCGTAAACGGAATAGGACTTGGTTAAACTAACCGGAATTTCTGCACTATTCACCACATGCAGGAGTGCCACGGTAATAATAAATGCGCCGAAAAACCAGTTTGCAACATAAATATGCTTTACCCGACGTTTAGCTATTGTGCCAAAGAAAACAACGGCATATGACAACCAGACAATGGTAATTAATATATCAATTGGCCATTCCAGTTCAGCATATTCTTTTGATGTAGTGTACCCCATTGGCAACGTGATCACCGCCAGCAGCATGATTAGCATCCAGCCCCAGAAAGTAAACTCTGCCAACGCTGGTGCAAACAGGCGGGCACGACTGGTTCGCTGCACCACATAATACGAGGTTGCAAACAATGCACAGCCGCCAAAACCAAAAATAGCAGCATTTGTATGCAGAGGCCGCAAACGCCCATAAGTGAGCCAGGGAGTATTAAAATTCATTACCGGCCAGGCTAATTGTGATGCAATTAGCACACCCACCATCATAGCGACTATGCCCAGCACAATAGTCATAATGGCAAACTTTCGAACAACGCGGTAGTTATAGACCTCGTCAGCATTTATCATCGTTTGGTCACTCATCGTAAATTTTCCGTGTTAACAAAATAGTTTTGGTTATAGTCTTAGTTTATGTATAAAAATTTATGGCTAGTTTATTGATATATAGTGATGATATCAATCCATCATCCTCACTTTTTTGTTAAATTTTGTTACATGTACGCCATTTTTCACTGTATTCTGAATTTTTCGGTACTTTACCTGGCATTTCTTGCCAGTTTTTTCACTTTCAGCTCTTAATATTAAATGGATACCAATGTAATCGCAGATAGCTCCCGGAAAAAAATTCATAAACTTGTAAAATAATTACACCCACCGTCAAACACGTAAGGCCATTTAACAAATAAACAGAAACTACAGTAAAAATCAATAGCCTGGCCATAAAATTCCTTTATTGATCTCGGCAAATTATTGCCGCTTTATGCCAAAACCAGGTATTTATACGCTAAAATACAGCAACTTATTTCACTACGTACCGGAAACTTTTATGAATAAAAAAAGTCATTAAACTGCAATTATGTAGAAATGTACAAAAAAGCACCGGATATTTACATGATATAGGTCAAAGCAAACTGCCAGTAAACCTGACATAATGTCATTGCTATTTACACAGAGACAAATATTGATTACGATTGCCAACGAGAAAGTTAATACAAAAAAACCGAGATCACGTGCGGCGTAATTAATATACAAATAACTTTTTTATAAATATTGATCCATATCATTACCCTCTGGCTCACTAGCCAGTAATCTTTGTAACCCTGTTTAACAGCGGTAAGACAGCCGTTGCTATTTACTATAAATAAGGTAGAGCCATAACATGAGCAGTAAGATCCTGTTTAATAAAGAACTTATCCAGCGTTATGACTATGCCGGACCACGATACACCTCCTACCCGACTGCGAAACAGTTCGACACCAGCTATAACGATGTTGACTATAAAGGGTGGGTAACTGAAAGTAACGAAGATCCAATTCCCTCTACCCTGTCCTTGTATTTACACATCCCCTTTTGTGACACTATCTGTTATTACTGTGGCTGCAGTAAAATTGTTACCCGAGATCGCAGTAAAGCCATCCCCTATATCAAGCTACTCAAAAAAGAAATTAATATGCAGGGGCAGTTATTTGCTGATGATCGAAAAGTGATTCAAATCCATTGGGGTGGTGGCACACCAACTTTTCTCAGTGATGATGAAATTGCTGAAATTACAAATAGCATCTATAAAAACTTCCATATTCAGACGGACGGGGGGGAATTTAGTATTGAAGTTGATCCTCGCACTGTAGATGAGAAGCGAATTAAACACCTGCATGAACTCGGCTTTAACCGTATCAGTTTCGGTGTACAGGATTTTGATAAAAAGGTGCAGCGGGCGGTCAACCGTATTCATACCACAGAACAGATTATGCAGTCGATTAACGCTGCACGCGACCACCATTTTGAATCCATTAATATTGATTTAATGTACGGCCTGCCTGAGCAGACACCAGAAAGTTTTGAACATACTCTGGACGAGGCCATCGCAGCCAACCCTGACCGTATGGCGGTTTATAACTATGCACATATGCCGCAAATGTTTAAACCACAACGCCGTATTGATGCAAGCGCACTACCCACCCCAGAGCAGAAGCTCGCCATATTGCAGCGTACAATTGAAAAATTACAACAGGCGGGTTACGTCTATATTGGTATGGACCACTTCGCCAAAGCTAGTGATGATCTGGTAAAAGCCCAGCAAAATGGTACGCTGCACCGTAACTTCCAGGGATATTCCACTCACTCTAATTGCGATATCATCGCTATGGGTATTACCGCTATCAGTCGTGTTGGAGACAATTACTGTCAGAATGTCCGCACAACAGATGAATACGAAAAGCGACTCAATGACAACCACCTTACTGTGTTTCGTGGTATCGAACTGGAATCTGATGATGTCCTGCGTCGGGAAATTATTAATCAGCTTATGTGCCATAACAAACTGGATATTGAAAAAATTGAAAGCAAATGGGGCGTTCAATTTGCAACTTACTTCAAAGAAGCACTACCTAAACTAAAAGAAATGGTTGATGACGGTCTGATCACCATGGACAGCCAGACGATCATCATCACACCCAAAGGTCGTTTGCTGACCCGCTCGGTGTGTATGCAGTTTGATCGTTATCTACATGAAGAGAAAGTACAGCTTGCTTATTCCAGGGTAATTTAAAAATCAGGATAGTTTAAGAGCAGGGAGTTATTTCATTCCCACAACCTTTCCCGCCTCACTGTCTCCAACCAGTCGTTTCAGACCATCTATATCGAGGATACTGATACGGCGGCGGTCAACATTGATTAACCCTTCATCCTGATAATGCGCAAACAGACGACTGACGGTTTCAACGGCCAGCCCAAGGTAGTTAGCTATATCCTGTCTGGCCATACTCAATACAAATTCATACGCCTTCCAGTGTCGCTCTTCCATACGTTTGGAAAAACTGAGCAAAAATGAGGCAAGACGTTCCTCCGCAGTCATCTTACCCAGCATTAACAACATCTTATGCTCTGCTGCAACTTCCTTGCCCATCACCCGTCGCATCTGTTTCTGCAAACCCGGCAGGGTATGGCACAACTCTTCCAGCTTATTTAGTGGAATCACACACACACTGGTGGTCTCCAGTGCAATCGCCGTACAGGAATGATCTCCATTATTAAAGCCATCCAGCCCAATAATGTCGCCGGCCAGATGAAAGCCTACTATCTGCTCATCGCCATTAACACTTTCCATCAGGGTTTTTATACTACCCGAATGAACAGCATAAATGGCCTGTGCTGCCGCTCCATCACGATACAGCACCCCGCTTTTATGTAATGGATTACGCCGGTCTACAATGTTGTCAAGTTCCTTCATGTCCTTTTCTGTCATGCCATGCGGAAAACATAACTCACGTAACTTGCAATTTTCGCAAGATATCTTTAGCTGTTCAAAATTAATGTGTGCAAGCTCGCTCATAATGGATTTTACGTTATATTAAAGAAGGCTAATAAAGAGTTGGCAGGCAATGCATCGTTACCTGCCCCCTCATGTATACTTATATAGAATATAAAAACAGAATACAAGAAAATTTTAAATAATTACAAAATTTTCACTTTAAAAGATTTTAAAGGATATATTACTCCTGTCTGTTTTTTTGCTTATATCAGAAAATGGCCGCATAGATTACCACCTTATTTCATTGTACCCTACCATCTGAATATGTTGTTTTTACCGCAAAACCATGAGATAACCTACTATTACAAAGCTGATCATTATATGATAAGCCTTTTTATTGTGTGCATTGTAATCAAAAACCTGTTCACCACGACTTTATTCAAAGTTTCATCAGGGTACCGAGAATCCATTGACTGAAAATTGTTTCCATTGCGGACTGCCCGTTCCTGCAGGCAGTAAAATTTTTATCGAATACCAGGGACAACCACAACAAATGTGCTGTCATGGTTGTGAGGCCGTGGCAAATGCAATTATCAGTAATGGCATGGATAACTTTTATCGCTTTCGTACTTCCTCACCGGAGAAACCAGAACCTTTATTACCCGAATTCCTGCAACAGCTCAAAGCCTACGATAACCCGGAAGTACAAAAACACTTTGTCACGGATAAAATTGACCCGCAAAACGACCGGGACATTCGTGACGTTGCACTGATCCTTGAAGGTATTGTCTGTGCAGCCTGTATCTGGCTGAATGAAAAACAGTTACAGTCACTTAACGGTGTCTTGAATGTAAGCATTAATTACAGCAACCATCGCGCCCGGATACGTTGGGATAATGAGCGCATCAGCCTGAGTGAAATTCTGGAATCCATCAGCCGTATTGGCTACCTTGCCCATCCGTTTGACCCCGACAGGCAACAGAAACAGCTTGAAACAGAGCGTAAACGCCAGCTTCAGCGCATTGGACTGGCCGGTGTACTCGGTATGCAGATAATGATTTTTGCCGTTGCCATGTACGCTGGGGGCTGGTGGGGTATGAATAATGGTTTTAAACAGAGTTTCCGCTGGATTAGCCTGTTGCTCACGATTCCCGTACTACTATTTACCTCCAATGTTTTTTTTAAAGCAGCCTGGCGAGATTTACGTAATCACCATGTTGGCATGGATACACCGGTTTCATTAGGCATTGCCATTGCCTTTATCGCCAGTGGCTATCACACTATTATTGGCACTGGTGCTGTCTATTTCGATTCCGTCGTTATGTTTACCTTTTTTCTGCTAACCGCACGTTATTTTGAACTTACCGCACGCAAACGGACTGCTGAGGCAACGGAATCTCTGCTCAATTTACGCCCGTCAATTGCCACCCGCCTGATTCATACCGACAATAACGAAAGCACTGAGCAACAGGAATCGGTTGCCGTTTCCGAACTCAATATCGGTGACCGCCTGCTGGTTCGACCAGGTGAACACATTCCCACCGATGGTGTCATTATCCAGGGAACATCAGGTATTAACGAGGCACTGTTAACTGGCGAAAGCATGCCAGTTACCAAATCAGCAGGCGACACCGCAATTGGTGGTAGTACCAACACAGAAAGCCCGCTAATTATCGAAGTAATCAAACTCGGTGGTGATACGGTTCTTTCTTCTATACAACGGCTACTGGAACAGGCACAAAATGACAAACCAAAAATCGCCCGTATCGCTGATCACGTAGCAAGCTGGTTTGTCGGTATCATTCTAATGCTGGCAACTTTTGTCGGAATTTTCTGGTATTTTTATCAACCTGATGCATGGGTAGCGATAACCGTTGCCACACTGGTTGTCACCTGTCCCTGTGCATTATCACTGGCCACACCCGCCGCCATTACCGCTGCCAGCGGACAACTGGCACGCATTGGTTTACTGCCGAAAAAAACACATGCCCTGGAAACTCTGGCCAAAGTTACTGATTTTGTCTTTGATAAAACAGGAACATTAACCGAAGGTAAACTACAGCTTAAGGATATTCATCCTGTTGGCAAACTAACCCGGGCAGACTATTTACAAATTGCGGCCTCACTGGAATCGGCATCAGAGCACCCCATTGCACGCTGTCTTGTCAACGCCAGCTCAACGCCTTCATTTGCTGTAACCCATCAGCAGAATACCCCTGGTGGTGGCGTGAATGGCTATATCAATAAGCATCACTGGTTCCTGGGAAATGCCGATTTTATTCTGCAACACTGTCAGGAAATCAAAAGTTCTGCTCTTAAACGATATAAAGAAAAATCCAGCACTACTATTTTCCTCACTGCCAGTACCCCAACACAAACCAGACTTCATTGCATTTTCCTGCTTAATGATAACCTCAGAGCAGAAGCTGCTACATTGATCAGCCAGCTACAAAAAGCGGGAAAACAGATTCATATAATGAGTGGTGACGACTCTGGCACCACAACGAGTATTGCCAATACCCTGGGCATTCGTCATATCCACGCAAATATGCGACCACAGGATAAGCTACAACAATTACAAATCCTTCAGCAGCAGGGAAAAATTGTTGCCATGACCGGTGACGGGATTAACGATGCGCCAGTGCTGGCAGCCGCTGATCTCTCCATTGCAATGGGGAAAGGCTCACAACTCGCTGTAGCAACAGCAGATATGGTTTTACTAAGCAATCATGTCTTACATATTTTTAGCGGTTACCGTATTGCCAGAAAATGCATGAACATTATCCGCCAGAATCTAATCTGGGCAATTGTTTATAATGCCTTAGCCATACCGGCTGCCGCCATGGGCTATGTTGCTCCCTGGCTGGCCGCTATTGGGATGTCACTTAGCTCCCTGCTGGTAGTATTAAACGCTCTGCGCCTAACCCGCATGCACTGCTCCACCAGCGATTTACGCCTGAGCAAACACAACCGCACTAAAACGGATACCTCATTATGAATATTATCTATCTACTACTTCCCGTTGCTTTAATTATTGTTGCCATTATTATCTGGCTCTTTATATGGTCAGTAAAATCGGATCAGTTCGATGACCTTGAAGGCCCTGCCTATCAAATCCTGATGGATGAAGAGACCAGACCGGATCAATCCACTGAAAAACCGTCAGAGCCCTCCTCCTCTGAGGAAGATAAGGAAACTTTGAATAAGTCATGAATCAATATCTTGTGAAACTACTGTCCCGTTAACTTTCACAGCAATGCCATTTGATTAATATCAGGCAGCCGGTCGGGCACAGGGTCTCCTCTGAGTAATACCATCATATCGCGTTTTTTAAATACTATACTTAAAGTCCTGAATGTTTTTTCGGTGCTCACTAATAATACTGTTTTCATCAAATGAGTTGATTGAAACACCTGGATGGCATATTGTGCCAGTGCGGCTTTTTCATCGCCACTTCCCAGCGTAGCCGATGTACCTATACAAACAAGTTGCTCCCTGGGCACATCCAACCGTGCTTTCAGACGGCGTAACAAACAGACCAGGTCTGTACCTTGCGCGCCATCAAATGTATGTAATTCATCCACCACCAGATAGCGCAAAGTCTCTGTGCCATTGTGCTGCCATAGTGGCCGATCCTTTGGCCGCATCAATAAATAGTCGAGCATCTTGTAGTTAGTCAGTAGAATATCCGGTGGATTATTTCGTAAGGTATCTTTATCGGTAATGACATGATGTTCACTCATGACTTTATTTGGCGACTGCTCTCCCTCACCAACGAATAAACCGACACGAACTTTGTCCTTTAGCGCATCAGCACCGTAAATTGTTTCAGCAAAACGCTTGGCCTGATCTGTGGCCAGCGCATTCATCGGGTAAATAATAATGGTCTTAATGCCCGGACCGGGATTACGCTGACAGTGATCTAGTAACGGGTAAAGGAAACACTCGGTTTTACCAGAGCCTGTGCCAATTGCAATAATAGTCGAATGAGCCTGCTGATCGGAACGTAAGCGTTCAAATGCCTGTTGCTGATGGAGATAAGGCGGGAATGTCGTCTTAATATCAGGAAAAAAATCAGTGCCTGCCGTACCCTGCTCGAAAGCATGCAATCAAACGGCTCATGAATGCGCGCATACTCTGTTCTCTTTCGTAAAACACCCTACACTTTCTCTGGAAACAAGCCCGGCATCCAGCGTGATGCCAGTCTGGCCGGAAAGGCAAGGCACAGGGGGGCGCGGGTGCTTGTTGATATGACAACTCCACACTCACTCAATGCAGCAACGATGCGTCGCGCCTGTCGGTCGCCAGTACCAAGAAGGCCGGCGACTTCGCCGCGCGGCAGTTCACCCTTGTAGAGAATGGCTTCGAGCACTGCACCGGCTTTTTGTGGCAGCACGCCGAGGCGTATTTCTTCTTCCGCCCACAGCAGGATACGGTTGCGCAGGCGATCCGGCTGTACCAGTTCTTCCATAAACTTGACCTGGTCGAGGCAGGTTTCAAGAAAGAAGCGGGTGAATGCCACCAGGGCTTCTTCGCTCAGGTTACCGCGCCCGTCAAGATCGTTATGTCGTGGCATATCACAGGCGGCCAGGTGACTCTTGTAGGCCCGGACATTACGCGCCAGGCCGCGAGCAATCGACCAGACACCACCGGTATCCAGTGCCTCCAGTAACATGGCGTGAGACATCAACCGCGCCACACGCCCGTTGCCATCGAGGAAGGGATGAATCCATAGCAGTCGGTGGTGGGCGGCGGCCGCCGCAATGATTGTTTCCGACTTTCCAAGATTGCTGTAAACCCTTTCGAACTGCGAAAGGAAACGCGGCAATGCGCCGGGGCTGACGGGTATATGCCGACCAACCCTGACATGACGCTGGCGCAGTTCACCAGGAAACAGCCTTATACGCTCACCCGTATCGGGATCGTCTATCCACAGCATTTCATCCGGCAATAACTCGGCAAAGCGCCGGTGAATCTCACAAAGCCCTTCGCGGGAAGTTGCTCTGCCACGCAATCCGCCTTCATCAATCCATTGCTGGACAGCAATATGCGCCTTCGCTTCGAGTTGCAGATTGCGCTGTCGGGTATTATCACTATAGTCGTTTTTGAGGGCCCGTTCGATATCGACAGGATGGGTGTCATGGCCTTCGATCAGGTTGCTGTAATAGCAGTTCATGGCCCGCACCATATCTGCCAGGGCAGTAAAAACCCCTGCTGGCAGGCTACGACGGAAGCCTGCTGAATGCGCGGCAAGCTCTACAGCAAGATCGGTCAGGGCTGCCCGCTGTTTCGAACTTTCGGATATCCGTATCGGCTCCATCATTGAGGGCTGTTCACCGCCGTCAACAGCCTCTTTGATGTCCGTTTCTATGTCCGCTTTGTTATCTGCCATAATCTAATAATATCAGCAAATTATGTTATATCAAGCCTTATTATCGCTTTTATAAAGTCCGCTTTTATGGCCATTTAACTTGCCATAATATCAATACTGTATTGATGCTTTAGTCGCAGGCCTACCATCTAACTGACAATATTTGTACTCTGTTACCTGGGTCAGCCCCAACAATAACAACCGTCCTTCCATTCTGGTTATCACCCCGCTGATACTGTACTGCAGGCAAATACGATCCATACGGCATTTAAGGCATTCGGGCCTGAAATCTTTAATTAATGATAAACAGCTTGCTTTAGTCGTTAAGAAACTCAATAATCGACCAAGAAAATGTCTCGATTATCAGACGCCTCATGAAGTCTTCTTTGGTTCAATGAGTGGTGCACTTACAACCTGAATTCGCCTGTTGTGCGGTAATGGCGATTCCTTCTAATATGTAGACTATCCATTGCTGCCATTCATTAGTATCTCTGACTTTTTGCAAACTGGTGTAATATTGCCCTTTTGTCTGGCTGATATACCGGCTTAAATACAATATAGGGGCATCCAGCAGGCTTTCTTTTACCAGATACAGAATATTGATAATACGTCCGGTACGGCCATTACCGTCATAAAACGGGTGTATGCTTTCAAACTGGTGATGAATAAGCGCCATACGCACCACTTCTTTGCTTACCGGGTCTGCCGCATCTGGTTGAAGCTGATATTTATATAAAGCGTCCTGCGTAGTGATAATGTTTTCTATTTTAGAACTGCTCTGCGCCTCCTGCAATGACAAGGCAGAAACCAGCAGACCCTCATTAGGAATGGTGCGCGCCATGCCTTTCAGTTCAGCCAGGTAGCGATGCGCCTTAACAAGTGCTCGCAGTACTTCAGCCGTTTCAAAAGGCTGTTCGGGTGGAAAATTTGTTAGCGTGTACTTGCTCATTTTGACCGGTTTTTAACCGGATAGCACTTTTGCTTCTCAAATATAGTTTCATTTGAGAAAATAGGTCACTTATTTCTCAAAATACTTGTTTTTTGATAACCAGAGGAACAGACGCTAATCTTTTATTTTATTAATTGCTGCAATTTTTCGTGTATTTTCTTATTATTTCGCCATAGCCCTGCTATTACGCACGACCCCGACTGGCATAGACAATGGTGTAGAATACGCGCCCACTACAGTTTAATCCGAGTCAGATAATATGAATATTTTAGTCATTGGTAGCGGTGGTCGCGAACACGCACTTGCCTGGAAGGCCGCGCAATCTCCACTGGTTAAACGAGTTTATGTTGCACCCGGTAATGCCGGTACCGCGCTGGAGGAAAAACTTGAAAATATTGAAATCAGCAGTGATGATATCAACGCCCTGCTACAGTTTGCACAACAAAAAAATATTGGGCTAACCATCGTCGGCCCCGAAGCGCCACTGGTTGCCGGCATTGTCGACAACTTTTCCGCTGCCGGTTTAAAAATATTCGGCCCGACAAAAGCAGCCGCCCAACTTGAAGGCTCCAAGGCATTTACCAAAGACTTCCTTGCTCGACACAATATACCAACCGCCTTTTACGGCAATTTTACCGAGATCGAACCGGCGATTGCTTTCATTGAGGAAAAAGGCGCACCAATTGTAGTCAAGGCGGATGGTCTGGCTGCCGGTAAAGGCGTGATTCTGGCACAAACCCGTGACGAAGCCATCACCGCAGTAAAGGCGATGCTGGCTGACAATAAATTTGGCGATGCAGGCGCAAGCATCGTTATCGAAGAATTTTTATATGGCGAAGAAGCCAGTTTTATCTGTATGGTTGATGGCAGGAATGTTCTGCCAATGGCCAGCTCACAGGATCACAAGGCACGCGACAACGGTGACAAAGGACCTAATACCGGCGGCATGGGAGCCTACTCACCTGCACCGGTTATTACCCCTGCCATGCATGAGCGCATTATGCAGATGGTGATCGAACCGACGGTTAAAGGCATGGCGGAAGAAGGTCATCCTTTTACCGGTTTTCTGTATGCCGGTGTCATGATTAACCAGGAAGGAATCCCCAATGTACTGGAATATAACGTTCGTTTTGGTGACCCGGAAACACAGCCGATTATGATGCGCCTACAGTCGGATCTGGTTCAACATTGTCTGGATGCTTTATCTGGAACACTGGATAAAACTATAGCCGTGTGGGATAAACGCACCGCTCTTGGTATCGTCCTTGCAGCCGGAGGTTACCCGGAACATTACCACAAAGGTGATGTAATTCATGGACTGGAGAATAACAGAATGGATGACGGCAAGATCTTTCACGCAGGCACCATAAACAGAGATGGCCAGATTGTTACCCATGGTGGACGAGTTTTATGCGCTGTTGCTCTGGGGGAGCGTGTAACCAGCGCGCAGAAAAAAGCCTATAACCTGGTAACCAAAATAAGCTGGGAGAATATGTATTACCGAACCGATATCGGTTACCGCGCCGTAGCAAGAGAACAACAGGGAACAGCCGGAAGTAACGCAGATAACTAGTCATTCCTGAAAAAGTCACTTCTGTGGCCCTTCAAGATGCCAATTCACGACTTAATCAGAGATTCTTTAGCTCGTTTTTAATACGCGAACAGTTCTTGCAAAGAATTACATAGCTCTATTTGGGTCACTTCATTAATAGAGCCTGGTTTTTTTACTAACCGGCTTTTATCAACGGCTCTTATTTGATCCAGGAGTATTAAACCGTTTTTATTTTTGAATTTAGATTTAATTCTACATGGAAACTCAAAACCCTTTGTCGTCATTTAGTGTCATGTCGCCCGTCCATGCGCGCAATCAAATAGAAAGAACCTCTTAAAAATGCTAAAATCATGCCAGAAGTTCAGAGGGCTGCCTCTGCTGTATTTTTTGATGCCCTGGCTGCCATCTACTCAGAATAGTTTTTGCGAACGATTCTACTTCGGACTGGTAGCGAAGGGTTGATTGTCACGACCCAAAGACAGGTCATCTACCATGAAATTGCAAGGATTAAGTAAATATGAGGCGTTAACAGCATTGTCTGAGCGCTATGACTGTCCATGGCTTGAATATAATGAGCAGATTACCGCTCCCATGCGCCTTCTCGTGCGACTTGATCTGGAAAAACTGAAACAGGAGGGCTGGTTTCCTCGTCGGGTTGAAAATGGCCAGGCCGATGTTATTGCCTCGGCACCCAGCTCTGAGCTGGCTCAACGGATCAAGACCCTGTTGGGGTGTGAAGCCGTTGACTTTAAGGTAACGCTGCCCGCCGATCTGTACCGAATCATAGAACACAATCAGGATATCAATCCGGGATTTTCCCCCTCTGCCGGCCGAACACCGCTGGCTAAGGTGCGAACCCATCTGGCTGTCCGTCGGTCGTTGTTTGCGCACTACCGGACGATGTTAGCCAAGGCTCGAACCGGACTCGCCTTTGTCCGTACGGGTCTCGCTTTTGTCGCAATATCTCTTCTGTTTATCCGAATTATGGGCACTGGCTACCTTCTTTTTCTGGAAGTTCCCCTGCTGATAGCCGGTATCTTTATGTTGTATGATGGCCTCAGGTGGTATTTTCCGGTGCGGAAGATTTATGCTGACCTGCCAGCCTGTGCGACTACCGAGCCGACTGGCGGCACCAGCGTTCTTGAAATGTACAACGAGGCCGAAACAGTGATGTTTAAACGCACCAGCACTGTTCCCGGCGCAGCAGAATCGCGTGCCGAATGGAACAGTCTGTCACCGCTCACGCGGCGCCACTACCTGGCCAGTGACCGGACTGATTTTGCTGAGGAAAGAACCCTGCTTGCCTGTTTTCGAACCAGGATGGCCATGGCCAGGACTGGCCTTGCCTTTACCCGCTCTGGCCTTGCTTTTCTTAGTCTTGGCTTCGGTCTCATCCGGCATTTTCACGTTAGCAACTGGCTGCCCTTTGATCTGGGGCTAGTCGTAGTAGGCGGCCTGATGGCTGTCGAAGGTTTTTTCTGGTATTTCAATGGCGGTCGCCATGCCGGGATTGCGGGTTTGGCTTCGGTAAAGGAAAAGTTCTCTATGTCCAATATTTGGGATTGTTTCTTCCCGCACTCGCTGCCTACTGGTATTGACGAGCGGGCAAGACCCCTGCCGGTCAAAAGTTCCTATGCTCCGGGAGTGTGGGCAACCACTGGTCTGGCTCTGGAGCGGACGATGCTGGCGGAACGCCGGAATGCCATGGCCAGGTTGCGAACCGTCATGGCCCGAGCTCGGACGGGCTTTGCCTTTATCCGCACCGGCCGCAATATATTTATGATCGGTATGGCTTTCCTTATGTATTTTTACGGCTCCAATGACATTGGCTGGTCTATTTTTACCTACACCATGATAATCCTTGGCTTGATCCTGATGGTGGATGGCTTTTACTGGGCATTACCTGCCGAACGCATAAAAAGTCAGCTCCCTTATTGTTACTGCGATATGGAAATCGCTACTCCTGATTATGGCACCCCTGGCCGTTTCTGGAAAAAGGCGGTGTTTAGTAATGAATAAACCTGAACCTCAAACCATGGCTCAACCGTTCTTTCCAACCATCGACAAACTGACCCCCTCTGTTATGGAAGAAGCCGCACAAACAGCTGCCTTGCGCGGTGTGCCACTGGCTCGTCTTCTGCACAGCGAATTTCATGTTCCCCGCGAGCTTCTTTTACAGGCTCTCTCTGAATATTATGACTGCCCGGCCATTGAATATGACGAACGGTTGCCCGTTCCTCCGGAATTGCTTAGTGGTTTGCCTGGTGAGCGCCTGGCCGAAAGTGGCTGGTTTCCGGTGATCAGGGACGCTGATGGCACGGTGCAGATTGCTGCCGCCGATCCGTCAGATCCAGCCGTTCTGGCCGAGGTTCAGGAATTTTTTGGTCCTGGCAATTATATGTTGCTGGTGGCATTGCCCGATGACATACAGTGGTTTATCCAGGACTTTCTGCATGCCGAGGTGGGGGCACTTGTCGGCACCGAGAGAACCGGTCTTGCCTTCTTGCGTAATAACATGGCTCAGTGGCGAACCCGGCTTGCCTGTTACCGTACCAGCATGGCAAAAGCCCGGACAGCCCTGGCCTTTGTCCGTATGGGTCTTTCCTTCAGTGTCATCTCTCGCATTTTATTGGGCAGTGAGCGTTTTCACGTTCCGGCTGTTTTGTCCTATGTCGTGCTAATGATTGGTGTGATCATTATCGTTTGGGCACTGTTTATCTACAAAAAGGTACGTGGGGTACGCCTGGCACCTCTGAAGCATCAGACGTTGGTCGAGGTGACCGCCGCCACCATGCTATCCCCCGAGGATTTTCATGACCTTAAACAAAACGAGGGCAGGAATCCATCGCTTAAGGAGAGCATGCTGGCTCGGCTCGGCAATTCTCTCGGCAATTACTGTAGCATTCTCTACCCGGATCCTGGCAGCCAGGAACGAACCCATTTGGCTCGGGAACGCAATATGCTGGCCGGGCAGCGAACCATTGCCGCCTGTTACCGGACTATCTATGCTCGCGCCCGAACCGGGCTTGCCTTTATTCGTACTGGTATTGCCAGCCTGGGAGTCGGCATTGGTCTGATCCGTTATTTTGGTCTGAGTTTATATAGTATTTTTGATGTTATCCTGATTCTGGCTGGCTTACTGATGATCATTGATGGTTTGCTGTGGTACATGCCAGTGCGCAAGGAACAGACGGAACTCCCTCGAAGTCGGAGTGGTGCGCTTGGGATCTGAGCGCTTACTATGAAGACCGAACACAAGATTTATTTCTCGAACCTGGTCTATATTGCCCTGATCATCGTGGCTGGCAGCTATGCTATGAATAACCTTGACCAGCTCTTGACCAAGTTTCGCTTTACGGAGATTGCCGATGATCTGAATACGTCCTTTCTGGAGATGCGTCTGGCGGAGAAAAACTACGTCATCTACGGCGATAATAATGCCTTGCAGGATATCCGCAATAAAATCAAGGCCACCACCTCCAGCCTGATGCAGAATAGACAGGATATCATCCTGGTGCTTGGTCAGGAGAGATTTGACCTGTTGCGAAAAGACATGTATGTCTATGCTGCCCTGGTGGAGAAGATCCACAAAAAACATCTCAAGGACAAGGATAGCCTGCGGCAATTGCGGGCAACCGGGCATAAACTTGAGCTTTTTTTGAATAATACCACGCTTGCCGAGCGTCGGCAGGTAACCTCAATTGTTAACCGATCAAAAATGCTCTTCCATTATGCTTTTTGGATTGTCATTCTGGTTGCCTTTATTCTCAGCTACTTCATTGTCCGCAATATTACTAGCTCGTTGCGCCGGATCGTGACCATGACCCATTTAATCTCAAAGGGAAATTTTCAGTTGATTGAACAGAAACATGCCAGGGATGAGATGGGGGCGGTCATTGAGGCGATTAATGCCATGGCGCTGGAGTTAAAGAAACGCGAGCAGGAGCTCATTCAGTCCAAACGGCTGGCCTCCATCGGGATACTGGTGGCCGGGGTGGCTCATGAACTCAGCAATCCTTTGAACAATATCTCGATGATTGCACAGACTTACGCTGAAGCCTATGAACAGCTCAGCAAGGAGGAACGCCTCGAATTTATGACGCAGGTGGAGGAACAGGCCGAACGGCTCCAGGTTATCATTAACAATCTACTTGATTTTTCACGACCCAGGGAGCTGAAACTTGTCAGAGCCAGGGTTAACGGAATTATTCAGAAGGCGATCGAACTTGTCCGGAATATGCTTGAGATTTCCAATATCAAGTTGGTATTAGAACTCGCCGATGACCTGCCGAGCGTCTATGTTGACAAGCATCAGATTCTGCAGGTTCTCATTAACATCACCACCAATGCTATTCAGGTGATAACTGATGTGAACAGCGGTGGTGAATTGTGCCTCAGCAGCCGTTACCGGGAAGCCAGCAATGATGTTGAAATTAAGATTAGTGATAATGGCAAAGGTATTGCTCCCGAGTTTCTGGATCATATTTTCGATCCTTTTTTTACCACCAAAGGCGACAGCGGTACTGGTCTTGGCCTCTGGGTCAGTTACGGAATCATCAAAAAGCATGGCGGGATGATTCACGTTGAAAGCTCTGTCGGCACAGGCACCACTTTTTTTATTACCTTACCGTGTTGTAAGAGGTGTACAGATGTCTCAGTTTAGTATAATGGTCATTGACGATGAGAAAATTGTTGGTCGCATGACGCGACTCTCATTGCAAAAGGAGGGCTACAATGTTGAAACATTCCTCAATGGGGAAAGCGCCCTTGAACGGCTTAAAAAGAAGTTTTTTCATGTAATCATCACCGATTTTAAAATGAAAGGGATGGACGGGCTTGAGGTCTTGCGTACCGTCAGGCGTCTTTATCCAGAAACAGCGGTCATCATGATCACCGCCTTTGCTAATCTTGATGTGGCCGTAGAAGCGCTTCGCGATGACATTCACGATTTTTTTCCCAAACCGGTAAAGCTTAAGGCGCTGAAGGCTTCAGTCGAGCGGGCGCTGAAAGAGTTCCAAAAGAGAGATAAAAAATAAAATTGGCACCAACAAACCAGCGACATCAACCGACAGCCTGCTGGATTACTGGCCTTTGCCGGTAATTCGAGAAAGGATATACCTGAAGGAATTCCCTTTACGCTGACAGATTATCTGACTCTGGTTGACAGATCCTAGCCTTTCATTGAATCAAAAAAATCATCATTAGTTTTTGTCGCCTGCAATTTACTCATGAGGAATTCAATCGCACCAATTTCATCCATAGGTTGCAACAGCCGACGTAAAATCCACATTTTCTGTAACTCGTCCGGCTTCGTTAATAACTCTTCACGGCGGGTTCCCGAGCGGTTGATATTAATCGCCGGGAAAATCCGCTTTTCAGTAATCCGTCGGTCAAGATGAATTTCCATATTACCAGTTCCCTTAAATTCTTCATAAATTACTTCATCCATTTTGGATCCTGTATCAACCAGTGCGGTAGCCAGAATAGTAATACTACCGCCTTCTTCAATATTACGCGCCGCGCCAAAGAAACGTTTTGGTCGATGTAATGCATGAGCATCGACACCGCCGGTTAACACCTTCCCGGAAGAGGGAATAACCGTATTGTAGGCACGCGCCAGACGGGTAATAGAATCGAGCAGGATTACTACATCTTTTTTATGTTCAGCCAGGCGTTTGGCTTTTTCGATTACCATCTCGGCAACCTGAACATGCCGACTAGCTGGTTCATCAAACGTTGACGACACTACTTCGCCGCGCACACTGCGTTGCATTTCAGTAACTTCTTCCGGACGCTCATCAATTAACAGCACAATCAGGTAACACTCTGGATGATTGGCAGCAATGGATTGTGCAATATGGTTCATCATCATGGTTTTACCAGCTTTTGGTGGTGAGACAATCAAACCACGCTGGCCTTTACCAATAGGTGACACCAGATCAATAATTCGTGCTGTTATATCTTCCGTACTACCATTACCTCTTTCCATTTGCATACGCTCATCAGGATGTAATGGTGTTAGATTCTCAAAGGCAATTTTATGGCGGGTATTATCCGGTGATTCCATATTAATTTTGTCAACTTTAAGCATGGCAAAATAACGTTCACCATCTTTCGGGGGACGAATTTTTCCGGCAATGGAATCACCCGTACGCATATTAAAACGACGGATCTGACTGGGTGACACATAAATATCATCCGGCCCTGCCAGATAAGAGCCATCGGCAGAACGTAGAAAACCAAAACCATCCTGCAAAATTTCAAGCACACCATCGCCAAATATATCCTCACCTTTTTTAGCATGGGCTTTTAAAATAGTGAAAATAATTTCCTGTTTCTTACTGCGCGTAACATTGTCCAGCTTCATTGACGAAGCAAGTTCAATTAATTCAGGAACGGGTTTTTGTTTTAGTTCGGTCAGATTCATAATAGGATGTTAGACATGTTTTTTAGAACGGGTGTTGACAATAGCAATCACTTATTGCTGCGGAATAAATTACCCGGTTGCAGAATTAAAACTGTATTCCGGTTAATTATGTTAATGGCTGTATTATCTATACCGACCATACGTGGCGGCACACGGACAAAATATAATTTTATAAACTTACTGAAAGTTATATTCATCCTGACATTTATACAATACAGCTTTGTGTATAGAACTAATAATCAGATAGATATACCATTTCACAAATACAAATAATCATTACGAATGGTTATCACAAACGGTCATCACAAACGGTTATATTTATTTAGCCCGGTCACTTCTTTTACGCATTTAAATGACCGTTCCAGGTATGCTTTTGCAACGACTTGTTTTCTATCGACCGTGTACAGATAACTGTGTACAGACAACTGCGGACAAATTTTTTATTACAGGTTACTGTCAATAAAAGCGGTAAGCTGGGACTTTGATAACGCGCCTACTTTTGTCGCTTCAACTTCACCATTTTTAAAGATCATCAGTGTCGGAATTCCCCGAATACCATATTTTGGCGGTGTAGCGGAGTTTTCATCAATATTCAGTTTGGCAACTTTTAACTTTCCGGAATAGTCGCTGACAATCTCATCCAGTATAGGGGCTATCATCTTGCAGGGACCGCACCACTCAGCCCAGTAATCAACTAAAACAGGTGTTTCGGACTGTAGAACTTCCTGCTCAAAGGAATCATCACTGATATAGACAATTTCGTTACTCAACGTTGGACCTCATTTATATTACAATGGAATGTATCGCATGAGCGATTATGTATAGTCTGTGTGTTTCTTGAAGGATTCTGTGGATATTGCTTGTTAGCGATAAGATATTTGGATGCACACATATTAGACTATTTTCGCTGATTGTACACCCCTATTTTTTGTTTTATCATTATTTTTTATTTCTTCATTACCTGTAAGCAATACATTTAGCTGTTGTGTTTGGTGGGTAATTTATACATAATCAGTCCGCAAACTTTCCCATACCCCCGATATGGCTATTTAACTCGGCTTTCAACCCGGATACATCAGATATCATAACCAGGCTTTATTCATGAGCGAACATCATCTTACCCATACACGTTTTTCAGAATTTAATCTTCAACCAGAATTACTCGCGGGATTAAACGAGGCTGGATTTGAATTTTGCACCCCGATTCAGGCTGAAAGTATCCCGGTTGCTCTCACTGGAAAAGACGTTGCCGGTGAAGCGCAAACCGGAACAGGTAAAACAGCAGCTTTTATGGTTGCCTGTATCCAGCACCTGCTTACCTCCCCGCCGCTGGACAATCGGCAGCTTAATCAACCTCGCTCCTTAATTCTGGCACCAACACGTGAGTTAGCCATCCAGATCCACAAAGACAGTGTCGCCATGGGCAAACACACATCCGTCACCTTTGGTCTTGCCTATGGAGGCACTGGCTACGAACAGCAACGTCAGCAACTTATAGACGGTGTGGATATTCTAATTGGCACGCCGGGGCGGATTATTGATTACTATAAACAACGAGTCTTTAATTTAAAAGCCATCGACGTACTGATTATTGATGAGGCTGACAGGATGTTTGACCTTGGGTTTATTAATGACATCCGCTATCTGATTCGTGGCTGCCCGCCACCGGATAAGCGTCTGAACCTGCTGTTTTCTGCCACCCTGTCTCATCGTGTCGCCGAGCTGGCCTATGACCATATGAATAACCCACTGGAAGTTCGTATCGTCACTGAACATAAGACAGTGGATAAAATCCACCAGTCTATCTATTACCCGTCAAATAATGAAAAAATCCCATTACTACTCGGCCTGATGCAAAAGTTGCAACCAGCTCGCAGTATTATTTTTATTAACACAAAACGTACGGCTGAGAATGTCTCCGCCTGGCTGGAGGGTAATGGTTATCAATCTGCCCTGCTCTCCGGCGATGTCCCGCAGAAAAAACGTCAGACACTGTTAAAACGTTTTCAGGATGGTGGTTATCATATACTGGTCGCCACAGACGTTGCTGCGCGTGGTTTACATATCCCTGAGGTCAGCCATGTATTTAACTTTGACCTGCCACAAAGCGGAGAAGATTATGTGCATCGTATCGGTCGTACCGGTCGTGCCGGTGCCAGTGGTATTGCAATCAGTTTCGCCTGCGAAGATTACGCCCACTACATTATGGACATCGAGGAATATATCGGCCAGAAAATAGACAACCAGCCGGTAACCACCGAATTACTGGTAAAACCCAAACCAGCTGCCAAACGCCAACGATACCCACGCCCTGGGCAATCACAACATAAACATGGACATACTGGGGGCCAACAACATACAAGGAACAACCGGGAATACAGTCATAGTTCATCACATAGCAAGAGCCGTAGTCGAACTCACCATAGTAAAAATCAGAGTAAATAAAGTCAGGGTAAATAACGGTTCACATTCACCCTGCCTACCCATTTTGACTAACCGGCGAACTCAGTGCTTCAAATACCTGTTTAGCCGTTTTAATCGCCGATTCAATATCTGCATTCAGCACATTGAAATGCCCCATTTTCCGTCCCGCGCGGGCATGTTTCTTACCGTAAAGATGCAGCTTTATTTCACTATGCTGCAAAATAACCCGCCACTGCGGTGGCCACAACTCTCCCAGCATATTGACCATTACTACCGGCGACAGTAATTGTGTACTACCAGGCGGCAGTCCACAGATCATTCTGACCTGCTGTTCAAACTGTGATGTAACACAGGCATCTTTGGTATAGTGTCCACTGTTATGAGGGCGGGGTGCCATTTCATTAAAATACAGCCTGCTCTCATTATCAACGAAATACTCCACCGCCAGTACACCGATATAGTCAAGTGCATCAGCCAGTTGAAAGGCTAACTTCTGTGCCTGACGGGTAATCGGCTCATCGACTCGTGCCGGGACGATACCAACATGTAAGATGCCATTTTTATGCTGATTTTCTGAAACCGGGAAACACTGTTTTTCCCCTTTATGGTTTCTTGCCACAATAGCAGAAATTTCACAGCGTAACTGAATCTGCTGCTCCAGCACGCAGGCAACATTATTTAGTGAATGAAAAGCCTGCAACAATTCTTCTGTACGCTCCACCAGTACCTGACCTTTGCCGTCATAACCCAGTCGATTACTTTTTAATATTGCAGGAAAGGCCACCGCCTCCTGCGCCAGCACACAGTCTGCTTCTGTCTGTATAACAAAATAGGGAACCGGACTTAACCCGGCCTGCTGCGCAAACTGCTTTTCAATATGCCGATCCTGTGCAATTTCAAGAATATCAGCAGAGGGATAAACTGGTGTTGTCCGGGCAATAAAACGAAGACTATCCGCGGGAATATTCTCGAACTCTGTAGTGATTACCTGACACTGTTCTGCCATTTTGGTAAGTGCAGAATGATCCTGATAATCGGCCTGTAGATGGATGTCTGCAATGTGCCCGGCCGGACTGTTTTTATCTGGATCCATTACCAGTGTACGATATCCCATGGAACGGGCAGCCACACAGAACATACGACCCAACTGACCACCCCCTAAAACACCAAGTGTTGCACCAGGTAGTATTTCGGTATTCATGATAGAACAATTGATAAGAGAATTAACCGGACTGAACCTTGTTTACTGACCATTATTCGCTAACCATTATTCTGTGGGAGGTAGCGTCATAGCCAGCACACACTGTTGCTGTTGCGCCCTGAATTTATCCAGTTTTTGCGCCAGTTCCCGATCTCCGGTTGCAAGCAGAGCAACCGCATACAGACCCGCATTGGCCGCACCGGCTTCACCTACTGCAAAGGTCGCCACCGGGACACCTTTTGGCATCTGCACAATAGATAATAATGAATCCATCCCTTTCATGTATTTTGATGGTACCGGCACACCCAGTATGGGTAGTGTGGTTTTTGCAGCCAGCATACCGGGTAAATGCGCAGCACCGCCTGCTCCGGCAATAATACAGGCAAGACCACGTTCACGTGCTGACTGTGCGTAGTCAAATAACAGATCTGGGGTACGATGTGCCGAAACAATTTTTGCTTCGTATGTCACCCCGAAATTTTCCAGTTGCTCAATTGCATATTGCATAATCGGCCAGTCACTCTGGCTACCCATTACAACACCAACCTTGATACTACTTTTACTAACCATTGATACAATTCCCGGTAACACAAAACTTTTGTGCAACTCAATATACTACCCGGTTAAATTAGTACTAATAGAGTACCGGGAGAAAAAACGGTACATTTTATACGAATCACAATGAAATTTCACAGAATCGGAAATAGATTACGCTGCGCAATGATCAGACCAGGTCTATATTTAACTCTAACTTAGAAAATCTTTAGAGCTTTCCCGCTTCACTTAGCAGGCAACTATACAAATTATCCGCAGCCGGGGTTGATATCTGCGAGCTAGCCTTTCCCTGACTATACCCTACTTTATTTCTATATTTCTCATCCCGGCATCGCATCACTGCTTCCCGGTATTGCTGCACCTGTTTCCGGGTTGTCAGGTTGTTGCGTAGTAGACATTGGGTAACACGATCAAGAGTATTACCCGTATCGTAGAATCCGCTCAGCGGTAGCAGCAACTCAATACTACCCCGTCCCCTGAGGGTAAGGCCGAGCAGGCTGGTCGGTACATTATTTTGTGCGCATTGATAAATATCGTGCCCTGTTACATAACTATCGGCAAACGCCCATTGGCATAATGCCAACAGCAAAACCATCAAATAGTTATAATTTTTCCTCTTCAAGATAACGCCATAACGTCAGGAGAGAAAATCATTATCAGGGAGCCTTTGAATAAATCTCAATATATTCCGTTACTTCCTTACCTGCCAAAACATTCAGCACTCGACGATTTGCCTGCATCCGCCTGTCTGCCCACACAACAACCCCATCGCAGTCGCTAAATGGTACCTCTGCGATTTTGTCACATTGACGGCGATCACGTTCTCTCTGCCTGAATTGACCTGTCGGATGGCGCATAGCATTTTCACCCCTCTTGCTTTATATTCTATAGACAACCAGTCAGGCACAAAAATTCTATCAGACGACAAAAATAAAGAACCTGACAAGTTATATCATAATATAAACATATAATAATATGCTACTTCTCTATTTAATTAGAGTTATTGTCCGACAACCGTCCTGAAAAACGCCGGATAAGATTGTGGATTGCTTCGCTCTCATAACCTATCCTTATTCGCTATCCTTATTCGTTAGCTGTCTTTTGTATCATTATATGGAAACTTAGTATGACCATATCTAATTGCTAATATAGATATAGCGATAATGAGTGCAGCACCTGCAAGACCAAGCACTCTTAGTGTGTCCAGGTTCTTCATATCAAGAATCATATATCGTGCTATCGCCACCATAGCAATATAAAGTGGAACACGGACAGGTAATTGTCCTGTTTTAAGGTATAGACCAACCATCGCTAATACTTCAAGATATATAAAAAGTAACAAAAGATCTGCCAGTGTCACTTTCATGGCCATGAACATTTGTATAACTTCAAAACCAATAGCAATTACAGTTGATAAAGCAATAATTAATAAACCTATATCTTCAACTATTACCAGGGCTTTATAACCAGATTCTTTTAACTTATTCATTTATGTCTTCCTGTTTTGATACAGCTAACGTTTAGCATCAGTGGCAAAAAAACAAAAAAGCATCCATGCTGTATAATTTCCTTACCCACTTCCGGGCCACATTTAGAGGAAATTGTAACATGAGACCTTTGCACGAAAGGCCATTAAATATTGCATGATATGAGATAATAGCATTTTCAAAAAGACAGAACAAAAATGGCCTGGAAAAACTTAAAACAAATCAGTTTAGCGGATGCCCTGGTCAGTACCCATTAAACACCAGATCTGACAATATCTCTTTTATTTACATATCTATTCTAAGAGTTGACAAAATTCGGGTAAACTCGACAGCTATACTATTAAGGCACCTCACTATAACAAACACAGAGAAACCGATTATGTCATCAATGCAGGAAATTGAACTAGAACGCCATCATAAAGAACTGGTCAATGACGTAAAAGCACTGGTTGAAAAATACCGCCGCGCCATGGACTGGGACATCCCCGAAAATGATGAACAGGAAGGTGATAAAATGATTTTTGCTGCTATCCAGAAAGCGCTGGATGCCATAAAACAAAGCAGCTAACACACGCTATCTTTATCTCGCCAGCACCAGTGTTGAATCTCCGGCATGTCCTGGCCATGCTCGGTAATATACTGCTTATGTTCAATTAGCTTATCGCGCATCAACTGCTTCAGATAAGCGCCTTTCGAGCCGGTATTATTCAGTTTATCAACCACATCAATCACCAGATGAAAACGATCCAGATCATTCAGCACCGTCATATCAAAAGGTGTGGTAGTAGTGCCTTCCTCCTTGTAGCCGCGCACATGCAAGCGGTGATGGTTATGGCGTCGATAAGTGAGACGATGGATTAGCCAGGGATAACCGTGAAAGGCGAAAACAATATGGCTGTCGGTAGTAAACAGGCTGTCAAAATCCGCATCACTGAGGCCATGTGGATGTTCTTTTTCCGGTTGCAAGGTCATTAGATCGACCACATTAATGAAACGTATTTTTAACTCCGGTATGTGTTCCCGCAGAATTTTTACCGCCGCCAGACTTTCCAGTGTGGGGACATCACCCGCACAGGCCATAACAATATCTGTCTGGACACCGGCATCATTACTGGCCCATGCCCAGATACCGATACCGGCATGGCAATGTTTAATCGCCGCATCCATATCCAGCCACTGTAATTCAGGCTGCTTGCCGGCAACAATTACATTAATTAAATTGCGGCTATTTAAACAATGGTCGGTAACGCATAAAGTGGTATTGGCATCTGGTGGCAGATAAACCCGCACAATGTCGGCCTTTTTATTCATCACATGATCGATAAAACCGGGATCCTGATGGGAAAAACCATTATGATCCTGCCGCCATACATGGGAGGTAAGCAGGATATTCAGCGAGGCAATGGGGCGCCGCCAGGGAATTTCCCGGCTGACTTTCAACCACTTGGCATGTTGATTAAACATGGAGTCCACAATGTGAATAAAGGCTTCATAACAGGAGAAAAGACCGTGACGACCCGTTAATAGATAACCTTCCAGCCAACCCTGACAGGTATGTTCAGACAGAATTTCCATTACCCGACCATCCGGAGCCAGGTGGTCGTCATAGTCATATGACTGTGCATCCCAGGCGCGGTTGGTGACTTCCAGCAAGGCACCGAGACGATTGGAGACGGTTTCATCCGGCCCCATGACGCGGAAGTTCTGCTGTCCGACATTCAGGCTCATGACATCGCGCAGATAATCACCCATGCGCCGGGTAGCTTCGCCGATAAGACTGCCGGGCTCGGTAAATTCCAGCGCATAGTGGCGGTAATCTGGTAATTTTAAATCGTGTAATAACAGGCCACCATTGGCATGGGGATTTTTTCCCATGCGACGGTCTCCCTGCGGTGCTAATGCGGCAACCGATTCAATCAGCCGACCTGTTTCATTAAATAATTCTTCCGCATGATAAGATTTCATCCAGCATTCCAGCACCTGAATATGTTCAGGTTTTTCAGCTAGCTGGGCGAAGGGCACCTGATGAGCGCGCCAGTAATCTTCCAGTTTCAGACCATCAACTTCTTTCGGGCAGGTCCAGCCCTTTGGCGTGCGCAGAATAATCATCGGCCAGCGCGGGCGATGCAGATTATTGTTTTCACGGGCCTGACGCTGGATGTCTTTTATCTCGTCGATAATTCTGTCCAGAGTGGCGGCCATAGCCTGATGGACGCTGTGGGGATCAGCGCCTTCAATCAGGTAGGGGGTATAACCATAGCCCTGAAACAGATCCACCAGTTCTTCGCTGCTGATACGGGCCAGCACGGTTGGATTGGCTATCTTATAACCGTTTAAATGCAAAATGGGCAGCACCGCTCCATCGCGTTGTGGATTAAGAAATTTATTGGAATGCCAGGCGGTTGCCGCCGGACCAGTTTCCGCTTCACCATCGCCCACCACACAGGTGACGATCAGATCCGGGTTATCAAAAGCGGCGCCGAAAGCATGACTGAGGGAATAACCCAGCTCACCTCCCTCATGGATGGAGCCGGGAGTTTCCGGTGCCGTATGACTGGGAATACCACCGGGAAAAGAAAACTGTTTAAACAGGGCTTTCAGACCAGCTTCATCCTGGCTGATATTGGGATAAAGGTCACTGTAACTGCCTTCCAAATAAGTATTAGCGATAATACCCGGCGCCCCATGACCCGGCCCGGTGATATAAATCATATTCAGATCATGCTTGCGGATAACCCGGTTGAGGTGGGTATAAATCATATTCAACCCAGGAGTAGTTCCCCAGTGTCCCAACAGGCGCGGTTTGATATGTTGCAATGTTAATGGTTGCTTGAGTAGAGCGTTATCCAGCAGATAAATTTGCCCAATGGACAGGTAATTAGCCGCCCGCCACCATGCATTAATTAAGGCCAGTTCATTATCACTGAGGACTTGTTCATTAATAGTAAAGTTTGATTTAATCATTTCGCTGTCTCGTGTTGTTCAGCGTCCAACAAATACAGGCTATGTCGGGCGATAATTTGTACTTCGTTAGTAGGAATAACATAAGCCTGCAAAGGGCTGTCGCTAGTGCTTATCTGTGACTGATTCTGCTGGTTGGCCGTTTCATCCAGCTTAAGCCCCAACCATTGGCAACGCTGACAAATAGCAGCACGTATCGGCGCTGAATGCTCACCAATACCACCGCTGAAAACCAGCACATCCAGTCCCTGTAAAACCGCCGCCAGTGAACCAATCGCTCGTACGGTATAGTGTACAAACTGTTCAATAGCTCTTTCTGCCGAAGGACTTTTGTCTGCCAGTAGCTCAGCCATATCACCAGTTCGACCCGATACCCCCAGCAAACCTGAGTGAAAATACAGCAGGTCGGAAACCTCATCGGCCGACATACCCTGTGCTTGCAGATAGAGCACCACCGCCGGATCAATGGAGCCACACCGACTCCCCATAGGAAGTCCATCCAGTGGCGTAAAGGTCATGGTAGTAGCCTGACTACGGCGCTGCCACATAGCGCATAAACTGGCACCATGACCCAGATGAGCGACAATTACCCTGCCATCAGCCTGTGGAGTATAATCTGGCAACACACTGGCAATATATTCATAGGACAGGCCGTGAAAACCATAACGGCGCACCTGCTCCAGTTCGGGGCGATCAGGCAGGGCAAAATGTTGCTCCACCTCGGCCCGACTATAATGAAAAGAGGTGTCAAAACAGGCGATTTGTATCATCTGTGGATGCGACTGCTGTAATACCTTAATCCCTGCCAGACTGGCCGCCTGATGATTCGGCGCTAAAGGAATCAGGCTGTGTAAATAAACCATCACCTCATGGGTAATCACCACTGGCTGCTGGAACTTCTGTCCCCCATGAACCACCCGATGCGCCGCAGCAATAACTTCCATCGCCGGCGTCTGCGTTTTTAACCAGTGCAGGCAATAGGTGATGGCCTGCCGATGATTCTGTACATTACCCGCCTGCGTGTCGATGATCTGTCCATGAGCATCCTTAATCTGCGATCGGGTTTTACCTCCAATGCCGGTAATATACCCCTGAAACAGCACCTGCAGGTAACTGTTCGCCGAGTACACAGCAAATTTCAGGCTCGATGAGCCACTGTTAATCACAAGCAGAACAGCGCTGGATGCTGTTTGTGGCATACGTCAGACCCTGGATATAAAGTTGGAGTTATCGGTTAAATTGTATCCAGATTCTTTCTGAACGGATGTAACGTAAGTGACAGTGCAGGAAAATTCCTGAATTATTGACGATTTTCCATCTCAGAACAGATAAAAATATATGATAAAAATATTATACATAAGGGAACTCTTACAGAGCAAAACAGGTCAACAACGTGTGGTGTTGAGCCTGGAATAGTCATAAATTAGCCGTAATAACGTGAACATTAATAACTTTAACCCGAAGAGAGAACATATTGTGATAAATATACAGGAACATTTAAAGGCAGATCACCGCCGTTGTGATGGTTTTTTTGTTGAAGTTGAACAACTGGTTGCAGACGGAAACTGGTCACTGGCTGAAGAGAATTTCAGAACATTTCACCAGGCGATGGAACATCATTTTACGATGGAAGAAAAAGTACTCTTTCCTGATTTTGAAGAAGCCAGTGGCAGCACTGCAGGTCCATCGCAGATAATGCGAATGGAGCACCAGCAGATGCGGGAATTGCTAACCGATATGGTTCAGGCAACCGATGAGAAAGATGGTGACACCTTCCTCGGCACGGCAGAAACACTACTCATTCTCATGCAACAGCACAATGCGAAGGAAGAACAAATTCTCTATCCCATGTGCGATAATTTATTAGGCTCCCGGTGTGACGATGTGCTGGCACGCATGGAAGCCATCGGAGAAGCCTGAATGGGTCAGGAAAGATTACTGGATGTGAGTGATCTGGAAGCACCTGAACCTCTGGTTCATACTCTGAATGCAGCAGAAACACTAAAACCCGAAGAATACCTGTGTATGACGCACCGCCGCGATCCCTGTCTGTTACGTGGTAACCTTGACCAGCGCGGTTTCGGCTATGTAACACGAAACCGGAGAAATGGTTCCGTACAGACATTTATCTGGCGTATCGACGATAGCGAAGCCGAAGCAGCGGCTCGCAATGCTGCTGAAAAAAATACTTTATGAGCTACGCAGGCCTTTCTGTCGGGCAAAGCCCTCCTCTTGCCGTACCTATGCGCTTTTATCTGACGGCTCCTCTGTTTACCATGATTGCTGCTGCCATTCTGCTATGGCAGGGCCCTGATATAGTAGCCAGCCGCTGGACACCGTCATTGCTGGCGGTAACCCACTTCCTAACGCTGGGTTTTCTGTCCATGGCAATGTTTGGTTCGGTGCAACAGGTCCTTCCAGTTCTGATGGGCTCGCCTGTGCCGCGCCCACGGCTGGTTAGCGGCACGGTTCATGCATTGACAAGTATTGGAATTTTACTACTGTGTAGCGGTTTTCTGTTCGGTCAGACAATACTATTTCAGATAGCAATGATTTTTCTTGGTAGCGGAATCGGACTTTTTATCGTAGTGGTTAGCTACTGCCTGATTCGTGCGCAATCGGGTCATGCCACCGTCATCGCTACCACACTAGCTATTATCGCCCTTGCTATCACCGTAGGTCTGGGACTCTATCTTGCAGCAGGCTACGACTGGGAGATGGCTCCTCATAGCGAGCTACTGACTAATCTACATCTAGCCTGGGGGTTGTTCGGCTGGGTGGCTTTATTAATTATCGGGGTTGCTTATCAGGTAATTCCTATGTTTCACATCACACCTGACTATCCTCGCCTCGTCACCCGCTGGCTGAGTAAACTGCTGTTTCTTGGCCTTGTTGTATGGACAATATCACCGATCATTACTCATAAGGTTTTATGGGCAGGGGGGCTGACCGGTATCTGTCTTGCCATCTTTGCCCTGGCAACGCTAAACCTGAAACGCCACCGTCGCCGCCGTTTACCGGATGTGACCCTGAACTACTGGCAGTTAGCCATGATAAGCCTGCTAGCTGCCATATTGTGCTGGATAGCAGAACTGATAGTCCCCACGCTGACAATACCGCCCGTCCTGCTGGGTGTATTATTAGTGGTGGGCTTCGCTATGTCGGCAGTGAGTGGCATGCTGCATAAAATTGCCCCCTTCATCGTCTGGCTACAGCTAAATAATCAGAACCTGCTTCATGGCAACACGCGAAGAAAAATTCCAACCATGAAGCAGATCATTCCTGAAACACGAACACGCTGGCAGTTATACCTGCAAACAATCGCGCTGATTCTACTTCTGGGTGCTACCGTATGGCCCAGACTGCTAATCTATCCCGCTGCGCTGGCTCTGTTTCTGTCCGCAGCCTTGCTGTGGTGGAATCTGGCATCGGCAACACGCCTTTATCTGAAATTAACACGTCCCGGAATAAATTAAGGAACCATTAATTTCATATACTAACAGGATGGATAAGTATCCTTTTCATCCGTTTCAGCAATATGTAATCTTTTCCCTACAGATGCTTACCTATAAACCCTACAGCTATCTTTCTTTTCCGGAGTTACACTCGCTCCGATATTGTTAGCACAGGAGAAAACTAAAACATTATACATAAGCCTGATTTCATACACATACGTTTAATGGAGAAAACAACATGTTATTAAATTCAAAAAAACGGGACATCTTCTTTATAGGGCTTGCCTGCATGCTTATCTCGCAACTTAGTTATGCCGTCTCAGTTACCCCCGGCTCGGGAGTTGCCCTGACTGGAACCACTTTTTCAGCTAACCCTGATCTTGGTGGTGTTGTTATTCGTGATAAGATTATTCCTTTTCAGATCACAAATTCGTTGGGTACAGTTCTTTTAACCGGTAATGTCCAGGATCGCGTTGTCAGATCGGATAACACTGGTGACCTGATCTTTTCACCACGCCTGCGTGACCTGAATGACCCGGCAGGCACAGCATGGATCAGCGGATTTTCAATGAATGGATTTAACGGTTTCACTACCGATGTTAACTACCGCACCGACGGGTTGGGTAATATCGGACCAAACGCTGTTACCCGTGATACTACCGGTAATACGCTATTCTACCGCTATGACCCAAACCTGATTTTACCTCCGAATGAAGGTCTTTTTCTTTCTGTTTTAACCGATACAACGGGATTTGATCTTTCTGGCGCATTTACTATTTACGCTCAGAATGATTTCGGTGCCAGCGTGTTCAGTACAAGCCTGAAGGGTGTATCCGCACCCAGCGCGGTTCCGCTGCCCGCTGCGATCTGGCTATTCGGATCAGGGCTCATTGGGCTATTAGGAATAAGTCGTCGTAAACAATAACAAATGTATAACCCGACAGGGAGAATTACCCCTGTCAAAAAAGGAAGGGAATCAGATTTGAAAAATGCTATGTTCTTCTTTCGAATCTGATTCCCTTCAAGTTTCCTCGCTATAGACAATAAGAAATGAAGAATCGAAACCATTTACTCACTGCAGCAAACCCCTGGCGATATCAAAACAGCAAAAAAATATATGGAAACCCCTGGTTTTCACTGCACGAAGATGAAGTTATTAACCCCGCTGGTGGTCTTTCACATTATGGAAAAATTCATTTTAAAAATCTGGCTATTGGCATTATCCCACTGGATGAAAATAACAATACCTGGTTGGTAGGGCAATACCGTTATGTTCCCGACTGTTATTCCTGGGAAATTCCTATGGGTGGTGGGCCGTTGCATATCAACCCGCTGGATTCAGCCAGACGCGAACTGAAAGAGGAAACCGGCTTAAGCGCTACCCACTGGCAGGAACTGATGAAGCTGCATACTTCTAATTCTGTAACCGATGAACGTGGGCTGGTTTATGTGGCTCGCGGACTCACTGAAGGGGAAACCGAATTTGAAGAAACGGAAGAATTACTGATCCAGAAACTGCCGTTAGAAGAAGCCATTGAACGAGTATTAAGTGGTGAGGTTACTGATGCAATTAGTGTGGCAGGATTGTTAAAACTGAAACTGAGCCTGTAATCTCTTTCGGGGCGAGTTTACATGGAGGTCCATATATTTACAGCGTATATTGAATGATAAGTATCCTTTTCATTCGTTTCAGTAATAACTTGAACTTGCGACAATATCAACTGGAAGTAGACATTAGTAAATACCATGCTCCCGTGTCGCCAGGAAATGGATATCCGGCCATTTTTCTATCGTCATATCCAGATTAACACGTGTTGGTGCGATATAGGCCAGATCACCAGCATGATCGAGCGCAAGATTAGTTGACTGACGGTTTTTAAATTTAGTCAGCATTTTTTCATCTTCACATTCAACCCAGCGTGCTGTAGTCACGTTAACCGGTTCGAAATCACAGTCCACACTATATTCATTCAACAATCTGTGTTGAACCACTTCAAATTGCAATACGCCCACCGCACCTAATATCAGGTCATTATTATTTAACGGGCGATACAGTTGAGACGCTCCCTCTTCACATAGTTGAGTCAGACCTTTTTGCAGGGCTTTCATCTTCAGCGGATCTTTTAAGCGAGCGCGGCGAAATAATTCCGGGGCAAAATTAGGAATACCGGTAAAGGCCAGGTCTTCACCCTGAGTAAAGGTATCGCCAATACGCATGGTGCCATGATTATGCAGCCCGATAATATCACCAGTAAAAGCTTCCTCTACCTGTTCACGATCAGCCGCCATAAAGGTAACGGCATCGGCCAGTTTTATTTCTTTACCCAGGCGCACGTGTTTCACCTTCATGCCTTTTTTATAGGTGCCTGAACAAATACGTACAAAAGCGATACGGTCACGATGGCCTGGGTCCATATTCGCCTGTATTTTAAACACAAAGCCGGTAAATTTTTCTTCTTCCGGTTTAACCACACGGCTCTGTGTCTCCCGCGATTTTGGCGGTGGCGCAAAATCATTCAGTGCATTAAGTAATTCGGCAACGCCAAAGTTATTAATACCCGAACCAAAGAACACCGGGGTTAAATCACCTTTTTTATAAGCCGCCAGATCAAAGGCATGACTGGCACCTTTCACCAATTCGATTTCATCACGTAGTTCTGCTGCCATGGTGCCGAGTATTTCATCTAACTGTGGATTATCCAGCCCTTCGACCCTGTCCCCCTGCTGTATTTTCCCACCATGGGTAGCACTGAAAAAATGAACGGTATCGGTCGCCAGATTAAATACCCCCCTAAAGTTCTTACCCATACCGATCGGCCAGGTGACGGGAGCACACTGAATATTCAGAATATCTTCTATTTCATCCAGTATATCAATTGGCTCACGCGCTTCACGATCCATCTTATTAACAAAGGTGATAATCGGCGTTGTACGTAAACGACACACATCCATCAATTTAATAGTACGTTCCTCAACACCTTTGGCCGCATCAATGACCATCAGCGCGGAATCGACTGCGGTTAAAGTACGGTAGGTATCTTCTGAGAAATCTGCATGTCCCGGTGTATCCAGCAGATTAATAATACAATCTTCATGCACAAACTGCATTACCGAGGAGGTAACTGAAATGCCACGTTGCTTTTCCAGTTCCATCCAGTCGGAGGTAACATGACGGGCAGCCTTGCGACCTTTTACCGTGCCTGCCATCTGTATCGCACCGCTAAATAGCAACAGTTTTTCTGTCAGGGTGGTCTTACCTGCGTCCGGGTGTGAAATGATAGCAAACGTGCGCCTCCTATTGATTTCATTGATAAAATTACTTTCTGACAAACGCTATTCTCCAAATATGTAGACAGTTATGTGCGCACTTATAAATCTACTCATACCCAAGTGTGGGGCACTAAAAACCAGCCATTTTAGCCTTGAACAGGGTCTGATGTCAGGTAGAATTGAGATATAAAGCCAAAAATCAGTAAATTTGCATTACCCGCCCACGATCCAAATTCTGATCGAGTTTTCTTCATATCCCGTTAACCGGGTCGAGAATGGAACCTGGGAGTCTGGGGGCGCGTCAACCCGGTCGATGCCAGTGAGACACGTAAAGCGTAGGTCACTGCGCTCCACGCCGCTGATAATCACGATATCGGCCCATTGCTGGTGTGGCGGCTATCCCTGGACGGTTGTCCCGTTGGAACGACGTGACGAATATATGACCGCACTGGAAGAGGCCAGCGTTGGCCAGAATATCAGGCCCTTTGCTGATTTTCTGGCAGGACTGGTCAGTGCCGGACTGGAAGGGAAACCCGCTCCTGCACTGCCTTCTTCGTAGCGCTCCTGTGCATCTTCGAGGCTGTAGCCGAGATCGAGAAGAAAGAAGATTTGGGTGACTTCGGTTTCGTCGAAATCATCCAGATATTCGAACAGTTTTTATTAAAATACTCATTTTTTCTATTTTTCCTAAGCTTGTACAATCTGCATAAGCTTCTCATAGCTATTTACAACATCGTACTTCACCTGATCCGAGGTGATTTTTTTGAAAAACTTCTTAGCACATTTTATTTTTACGTTTTCAATCTCTTTAAGTTGCAAGGAACTCATTGTACCCTTGGTTTCAGCAATAAAATATACGTGTTTAACAGCCCCTTGTTTAAATGAAATAGCCCAATCCGGGTTATAGCTACCTACGGGGGTTGGTATTGAAAAGCCTCGTGGCAATTTTGCGTAAACAACAACTTCGGAGCT
>VAPF01024109.1_pt1 | contig 78129 bp, 68 predicted proteins | sample 3393931 | NCBI WGS metagenome assembly VAPF01 (sample SAMN08290437, study PRJNA428436) | hydrothermal vent metagenome | isolation source: Deep-sea hydrothermal vent chimney | place: Atlantic Ocean: South-mid Altantic Ridge | depth 2773 m m | reverse complement strand
TCATGTATCTGCTGGCGGATATTATTACCGGCCTGGGTTCGGTCAAGCACCGCCAGAGCGTACCAGTTCAGATCATCCGGGTCATGCCACTGCTCGGCGATGCGGGCCCCCTGCACCATTTTATCGGTAGACAGATTTACCGTTGTCGCAAGTTGCTGTGCAGTACGTACTGTCTCGGTTCCGTTGCTACGATGTGACTGAACATTCTGCCGGGTAGTAGAAACTTCACGAATCCGTACTTCAAATATTCTCGCCAGACCCGATAATGCCCGGTCTTTTGCCGTTTCCAGATTTAACGCCGAATCGGTTGCTGTCAGGTATTTGAAATTTGGGTACATATCCGGCTCGCCATTGAGCCAGTCAGGTGTATCATTACTACTGTGTTTTATTCCAGTAGACGTTTGCGCGCAGGCAGAGAGTAATAAACTGCAGCTAAAAAGTATAACCAGGTAAATACCTGTGTTTTTGTTATTATCCGTTAATTTCATTATTACTCCCCCGGTCAGTCGCTATCGTCTACATTCTGAATATTGTGTTTCTTTGTTGCAGCGTCTACCTTCTTTATTTTTTTATTTTTGGCAATCTTTGCAATCCAGTGGTTAATTGCAAAGGTCAGATGATCGGGTTTTATTTCCACCTCATCAACAATACTGTCTATTTTATTTCCCTGTACATTAAGTATGTCTATTTCCAGCCTGTGTTTCCCAACTGGCAGGCGCAGCCGCTGCAACTGGATTTCTTCCGGCAAGGTTGACCAGCTACGTGTATCAGCACGTTCGGTTATCAGATTGGTTACTGTCATTAAAAAACCGGCCAGGTCACTTTCATGCTGGGCACTATGCTGAGTGTTGTATTTAACCACCGCACGTGCCAATGCACGCGCCATAATTCCTGGCATGGCAGCTGATAGTGCGTGTCGAGCCTGTGCATCAATATCTTCCACCGTTTCCAGTCTGGTTCGCAAATGATCAATACGGATTTTTACCTGCATTAAAGGTTGTTTGGGGCTGCGGTAAACAGGAATAGCAATATGTAAATTCTTCTGCACTTCAGTGGAATACAGAGGGATAATACTTTCACTGCGCACTGGAGCCAGACCATTATTAAAAATAATAACCAGATCTCCGGTTTTTCTGTTTTCTTCAGGCAGGTGATAATTTTTCAGCCGAAAAGTTTTTTTATATTGTCTGTACTCGTTCCATAAATGAAGCCTTGCGGTCTGACGCAACAGGTCTTTTTTGAGTGTAAGCGGCACATAGGGATAGAGTGTGCCTTTTTTATCACGGTAGATATTATAGGCTTTACGATAGGAAATCAGTGCATCATCCGGCTCATCCAGCGCTTCATAGATTAACCCCGACAGGTAGTGGATAAAGGCATCTACCTCGGCATCTCCTCCCCACCCCTGTATTTTCACCCCCGCCTGCAGCATTTCGACACGCGCTGCATCCAGTTCATTAAGCTGGATATAGTTCATTGCCATAAACGCATGTAATAACAGTTGCTCATAGTGATCCCCTTCATAACCACGTAATGTTTCATTGATGGTTACGGCAGCCAGGTTTTCCGAGACACTAATCCCATATAATGCATTAATTTCTTTTTTTGCGATTTCAAATATTTTATTACTGGCGGCGTATTTTCCATTAATTCGCCTGAGCATACCTTTATCCAGAGCGTAGATAACTTTTTCCTGTTTCGGGTCGGCTTTTTCGGCAACAGCCAGTGCCTGTTCAGGTCGGCCCTGCAATAGTCCCCTACGCATATCCAGTTCATGAGGGCCATAGCTGGCACAGGCCTGTAACAATACTGGCAGGCAGACAAACATAAAACGGCGTAACCGCATCTACAATACCGCCATTACGTCATAAGCGGTATCAACACCGGTCATTTTTTTGTTTCACCGCTAATAAAAATCCAGAAATAGTAAAGATCGTCTGTGGTTACAGACGAAACCGGCTTTTTTCGATTGTTTTTTTAATTTTTTTCTGGCCAATCCAGACTTTACGGTTAGTGGTTAAATCAATCAGGGTTAGATCTACCTGATAAAATCGCGACTGCTCATTGCCACTGGTATCAACAATGCTGTTGATCGTTCCCTTCAGCATAAAATCAGCACCGGTCTCCTCTCCCATTGGTTTGCGAGTTGCCTCACTGGCATTTAAATCCTGGTCTTTACGTTCAGTTCGTACCTCTTTACGTTCCGTGTTGGACGCAACAAAATCCACATCACCAGAATTAATCAGCGCACGCTCCATATCGGAGATGAATGTTCGTGTATTAATATGTTCATAGCTTAAATTTCTAATACTACCGACGATTACAGTCGGTGGCCTGTTATGGGCACGTTTAAAATTATTCAGCCAGTTCCGAGACAGAGCATCCTTTATCATTTCTTCTGCAACCAGACGTGAGTCGGTATCATTCCAGTTGCCACTTAAATCGGTTACCTTATCTGGATTGATACGGGTCACCTCATTGCCACAGGCAGTGATACCGGTAATGATTACTATCCCCAGACTGATTGCGAGACAGCTCTGAACCAGTTTTTCTGTGATCGTACGTGTAAAAATTTGCTGCATGGAATAATTTCCTCTGTATTGGTGTTTTTTACAAGTCGCTTTATATCACTATGCGCCTTGAAAATCTCGGAAAATGGCAAATTTTATATAAAAAACACTTACTCATAATACTTTTCGCTACCTGTTGCAGGTTTCTTCCGGCAAAAAATAAACCTTAAGGACACCTCTATTAATTGCTTGCACCCGGCTACAACAGCAGGTATCTTCTCATCATGAAATTAATTGATACCCTGTTACACGGTCGCTACATTGTGCCGGTTGATGAACTGGTCGAGCAGATGGTGCTGGAAGACTACACAATTGTCATTAATGATACGCTGATCATTGATCTGTTACCAACGGCAGAGGTGCATAAGCATTATCAGGCACGGGTAGAAAAACATTATAATGAGCAGGTATTAATGCCGGGTCTGATTAACAGCCATACTCACGCCGCCATGAACCTGTTTCGCGGTCTGGCTGATGATCTGCATTTAATGGACTGGTTACAAAATCACATCTGGCCGGCGGAAGCCAGCTTTGTCAATGATGCTTTTGTGCAACACGGAGTAGAACTTGCCGTTGCGGAAATGCTGCGTGGTGGTACCACCTGTTTCAATGATATGTATTTTTATCCAGATATTACTGCCAGGGTAGCCGCAGAAGCCGGTATCCGCGCCTGTGTAGGACTAATTATTATTGATTTCCCTACCGTCTGGGCGAACAGTGCAGAAGAATATCTGGACAAGGGACTGGCCGTACGTGACAATTTTAAGGAGCATGAATTAATAACGACAGCCTTTGCCCCTCACGCTCCTTATACGGTATCAGATGACTCACTACAGAAAATTGCCATACTGGCAAATGAGCTTGACCTTGGTATACATATGCATGTGCATGAAACCGCAGATGAAATCGAGCAGGCAATACAGGCCGATGGAAAAAGGCCATTACAACGTCTGGATGAATTGCATTTGCTTTCTCCTGCGCTACAGGCCGTACATATGACACAATTAACAGCAGATGAAATACGACATGTTGCTGAAACTGGCACTACAGTCATTCATTGCCCGGAATCAAATATGAAACTGGCCAGTGGCATCTGTCCGGTTAATGCATTACAGCAAGCCGGGGTGAACGTTGCGCTGGGTACAGACAGTGCCTCAAGCAATAATGATCTGGATATGTTTATGGAAATGCGTAGTGCTGCCCTGCTGGCGAAAATAACCACCCGGGATGCAACGGTATTACCCGCTTATGAAGCACTGAAAATGGCAACGATCAATGGTGCACGCGCACTGGGAATTGAGCAGCTTACCGGTTCTATCTGTCGGGGTAAATCGGCTGATATTATTGCCGTAAATTTCGATACAATAGAAGCGACACCCATGTATGATCCAGTTTCTCATCTGGTTTACTGTTGTTCCCGTGATCAGGTGACGGATGTCTGGGTCGCTGGCAGGCAGCGGCTGAAGAATCGTCAGCTTACCTCTATGGATGAAGTGGCTATCCGGCATAAGGCTAATGAAATCGCCCGGAATATTCGGTGCAGAGACGTACAATAACAAATTTATTAATATTAAAATCAATTAATTACAATTATATACTAATGCATATTATGAAATCTGAAACAGATAATATTGACCCTTCGGAAATTAAAAAGTTTGACCAGCTTGCCTCACACTGGTGGGATAAGGAAGGAGAATTTAAACCCCTGCATGAAATGAATCCGATTCGTTTGAGTTTTATTCAGGAAGGCAGCCCGCTGTCAGGAAAAACCGTACTGGATATTGGCTGTGGCGGCGGAATTCTGGCCGAAAGCATGACAAAAAGCGGTGCCAGTGTATGTGCAATTGACATGGGCAAGGCCCCCCTTTCTGTTGCCCGACTACACGCAAAGGAAGAAGATCTTGAGATTGACTACCGCCAAACCACAGCCGAAGAACTCGCCAGTGAGCAACCTGCCGCTTTTGATGTAGTCACCTGTATGGAAATGCTTGAACATGTTCCCGACCCAACTTCAGTTATCCATGCCTGTAGTACATTATGTAAACCCGGCGGGTCTATTTATTTTTCCACTATTAACCGTAATCCAAAAGCCTATGCACTGGCTATTATCGGGGCAGAATATGTGATGAAAATGTTACCTAAAGGTACCCATGATTACCGTAAGTTTATTAAACCATCAGAGCTGGACGAATGGGCCCTACAGAGTGAACTGGAGCTAATTAATATTGCCGGGGTAGGCTACAATCCCGTTACCCGGCTGTTCCTGCGTTCTCATAATGTCGATGTCAATTATATGGTTCACTATAAACGCCCGCCAGCACCCGCTGAATAAATCCTGTTTCATCCGTTTCAGTAATAACTTTATCCTGACACTAGCGTTAGACACATTCATGACGACAATTAAAGTAGTCTTATTTGACCTTGATGGAACTCTGGTTGATACCGCGCCGGATATGGCAGCCGCACTGATAAAATTGTGCCACGAAGAAAATCAGCCGGTGATCGATTACACCACCATACGACCCCATGTTTCCGATGGCAGTATTGCCCTGATAAAACTGGCTTTTGGTAATGACATACCCGAGGCCAGAATCGAACAGTTAAAAACCCGCTACTTACAGATCTATAATGATAATCTTGCTGTCGACTCAGCATTGTTCGATGGCATGCCTGCACTGCTGGACTCACTGGATAAAAAGCAGATTAAATGGGGGGTGGTTACCAATAAACCCGGCTGGTTAACGCTACCACTGATGCGCGCACTAAAGCTGGAAGAGCGTGCTGGCTGTATTGTCAGTGCCGATTCAACAAAAAATCGTAAGCCACATCCTGAGCCGATGTATTACGCCTGCCAGTTATTGGCTACGCTACCGGAAAAATGTTTATACATTGGCGATGCCAGAAGAGATATCGAAGCCGGACGCAATGCCGGTATGCATACCATGGTAGCACTTTATGGCTATATTCATGATACTGAGAACCCGGATAGCTGGCAGGCCGACAGTAGCATTCATTCTCCTGCAGAAATTCTGTTACATCTTTAATTCCTACTGAGATATTTCATGTTACGATTCATAAAAACGCTGTCTTCCCTGTTATTAATTATAAGTACCATCGGTTTTCCACAAACTGTTATGGCTAACCCGGCTATTTCTGTAGCTGTACGTCATACTCCCTTCAATTTAACCAATAGCGGCCTGGGCTTTATGGCTGTTGCCATATTTATTTTTGCCTATCTGCTCGTAATGAGTGAAGAGTTTACTCATTTGCGAAAATCTAAACCGGTTATTCTGGCTGCCGGTATTATCTGGGGCAGTATCGGCTGGTATTACACCCAGCATGGACTACCGAAGCTAGCTGAAAATGCAGTACGCCATAATCTACTGGAATATGCAGAATTAATGCTGTTTCTACTGGTCGCAATGACCTATGTGAATGCAATGGAAGAGCGCAAAGTTTTTGATGCATTGCGTTCCTGGCTGGTCACCAGGGGCTTTGGATTTCGTAGCCTGTTCTGGTTAACGGGTGGATTGGCTTTTTTCATATCGCCACTAGCCGATAACATGACCACTGCCCTGCTAATGTGTGCAGTGGTGCTTGCAGTAGGGGGAGATAATAAACGCTTTGTTACCCTTTCCTGTATTAATATCGTGGTGGCGGCTAATGCCGGCGGTGCCTATTCACCCTTTGGTGATATCACCACTCTTATGGTATGGCAAAAAAATAAACTGGAATTCTGGCAATTTTTTGTGCTGTTTATCCCTGCCCTGGTTAATTTCATGATACCGGCGATCATTATGCATTTTGCGGTACCCAATGAAAAACCGGTTGCCCAGGATAAGGCCATTGTTATGCGCCGTGGCGCTAAACGGATAATATTTCTATTTCTGTGTACTATCTGCACAGCCGTAGGTTTTCATAATTTTCTTGGCCTGCCACCAGTGATCGGCATGCTAACAGGTCTGAGTTATTTACAATTTCTTGGCTACTACCTGAAAAAAACGCATTCAAAGTGTATCGCACTTGCCCAGGCAAATGAAATAGAAACAGGGCATCTTTCAAATGCCGTCCCGTTTGATATATTCAGTCGTATCGCACTAGCTGAATGGGACACCCTGTTTTTCTTTTACGGGGTAGTTCTATGCGTTGGTGGTCTTGGCTTTCTGGGGTATTTATCACTGGTTTCACAGTTACTATACTCACAGGGAGCTGCAACGCATGCCAATATTACTATAGGTCTGTTATCGTCAGTGATCGATAATATTCCGGTTATGTTTGCTGTTTTATCCATGAACCCGGATATGTCTACTGGTCAATGGATGCTGGTAACTCTCACCGCCGGGGTGGGGGGTTCACTGCTTTCAATCGGTTCGGCCGCCGGGGTAGCTTTAATGGGGCAGGCAAAAGGTCAATATACCTTTTTTGGTCATCTAAAGTGGACGCCTGTCGTTGCTCTCGGCTATGCGGGAAGCATAGCTGTACATATGTGGATCAATGCCGGTTATTTTTAAACAGCAGATAACGCTGATAGTCTTTGGGACGGTCAATGTCCCAGCAGCTTTCAGTTTCGTAACAGATCAGGCCAGACTGACTAATTCTGTCGCGTGTTTGCTGCATGACCTTTTCTGTTCCCCAGGTAATTCCGCTAAATAACGCAGGGTAACTATTATCTACACCGATCAGTACATAACCACCATCCTCGGCAGGGGTGATAACCACATTAGCGTTATCATGAAGTTTCATTAACGCATTATCTATAATTTTTATATCTAACGATGGAGCGTCGGTACCGATAACAATAACCTTTGATTTCTTTTTCAGCGCCCGGACTATGCCGGACAACATTTTTTCTCCGATATTTTCACCCTGTTGCAGGTGTAGCAAAATAGAATATAAGACATGGCACTCAGTAAAACAGGCATGGCTAATATCGGGCGTGCACATGACTACCACTTCACAGAGTCTGGCCTGGTTGAGTGCTTTTAAGCGCTGATGAATTAAATCATATTGTAATTGTGTAGCGGTTTCTATCCCCAACTCAGGAATGAGGCGGGTATTAACTTTACCTGCTATGGGAGCCCTGGCAAAAAGCAAAATAACGCTATCGGGGTAACGCATTATTTGTACATTTTTACCAGTAACGAGGGTGAAATACCAATACGATACAACAACCGGAGCTTCCACATCAACAGAACAGTTTTCACTACGCCATATTGTTCCCAGCGTCGGCTGGACGTCTGTACCCGTGCCGACAGACAAACCGGTGATGCCTGTTTGCGCAGGATACGGCATAGCGCAATATCTTCCATTAATTCAATTTCAGGGTATCCTCCCAGTTGATGAAACAGAGTCGTATCAATAAAAATAGCCTGATCGCCTGTCGCAATAGCGGTTAAACGTGAGCGTAGATTCATCATGCTTTCAATTATCTGGTATATCCATCGTCTGTTGGATATCTGCACATCAAATCGCCCCCAGAACAGTGCGGGAGACAGACAATACTGACGGGCGTTATCAATATCTCTAATCGCCGACTCAGGTAATCGAGTATCGGCATGTAAAAATAACAGCACATTACCACGGGCAACTGCGGCACCAGCATTCATCTGTAAGGCCCTCCCCTGTTTCGCCACCAGGGCCTGATCGGCACAGGTCTGCGCAATGGATAATGACTGATCACAACTACCACCATCAACAACAATCAGTTCCCCGCCCTGCCGACGCAATGGTTGCAGGGATTGCAGCAGAGCTTCAAGCTGACAGGCTTCATTTAAAACAGGGATAATAATGGATAAACGCATGGCTGATCAAAAGCCTGATCGAATCAAACTCTGATGAAGTTATATTGAGGGGTTGACCAAAGCACCGCCGCAACTACTTCCCTGCCCTGCGGTACATCCATAACAGTGATCCATAATACTGATTTCTCTGCCATAAAAATCCATCTGCAGCAGATCATCCAGATGCTTTTTACCACTTGCCAGTCCGGCAGGCAAGGTCAGCATCTGATTAAAGTCACAATCATAGACAAAGCCCTGCCAGTCCACACTTAAAGTGGAACGACACATAACGGAATCAAGGTTATCAGCACGATAGGACTGTTTGAGTTGTTGCATATATTCAGCAAATTTTCCCTTCGATAACAACATACTGCCAAAACGTTTGATGGGCATGTTTGCCATTGTAAACAGTTGATTGAAAGTAATACCATAACGCTGATTCAGCATCTGTTTATAGGTATGTTCAAGTTCATCCTGTGCGGGTGGCAGGTTGATACCCTGTGGGTTATAAACCAGATTCAGTGGCAGGTTTTTATCGCTACCATACCCCTGCTGATTTAAATATTTCAATCCCTGAATACTTTTTTCAAACACGCCTTTACCGCGTTGTGCATCGACATTTTCCTGTAGGTAACAGGGTAATGAGGCGGTAACTTCCACCTGGTGTGAAGCCAGAAAAGCGGCCAGAGCCTCATTTCCGGGTTCAGTCAGAATCGTTAAATTACATCGGTCGATGATATGTACTCCAGATTTTCTGGCCTGCCTGATTAGAAATTGAAAATGCGGGTTCATTTCTGGCGCACCACCAGTTAAATCCAGTGTATGTATATTGTGTTTATGGAGGAAAGACAAAACGCAATCAATCGTTTCCCTGTTCATTATTTCCTTACGGCGCGGGCCTGCATCAACATGGCAATGTATGCACTGCTGATTACATAAATACCCCATATTGACCTGTAAGGTATCCAGAGCGCCTCGTTTAATAGGTGGGAAATCGGTGTCACGCAAATAATTGAGAGTATCTTTCATGATAAACAGACCAGCGATAAGGAATTATTCTGACCACTAAGGGATGGGTCTCGGTGCAATCAAGTTTTATCTATCTCTGTAGTAAAACCTCTGTAGTAAAACCTCTGTAGTAAAACGCGACTACAGTACCCTGCCCATTAGACCAAATGATTTAACAAAAGCTTCCGCAAGGCCGGGATCTCTTACCATCGTGGCATAATCCCCTTTGGCGAAACGTAATTTACGTGAGGTGTATGCAATACCTAATTTCATTAGCCCCGGTGGTTTAACGATAAGCGCCAGCCAGTTATCCAGGGTTGCACGAATGTCCCATTCAGCATCTTCAGCGGAAAGAGAGTTTACTGCAACTACTTTACCCATCTGTATTTTCATAATAAAGGCCGGTTCTGCTGTATCGGGAAAACCAAACGCAACGACGGAATTAAAACCTGCACGGTCCAGTGTTGAAGTAATCATCTCATCTGCATTCCATGTCTTCATATATGCCTCTGCCCATTCACTAGAAAATAATTCAGCCATGTTAAGTAAACCCTGTTGCCCATTTATGCAAAAATAATTCTTTTAATCTTCCATGAAAAATCAATTTTTGTCAAAAAATTCAGTTAGTTCCACAATAAAAAACAATAAATATTATCGTATGCAGTAGATATTTTACAGAACAATAAGAAATTAATATAGTATATTCAAGTAATTGCATTAATTAAATAGTTATTTAAACACTTTAACGGTTAAATAAAAGAAACAAATGGGTTAAATCAGTTCTAATTAGAGTTTCAAGTTATAGTTACGGTGCAATGTTATTAATAAATTAAATCGGTCAGGCAGCCATTACCCAGGCAAACTTGATATAATTCAACTTGACCGACATGATAACCAACCACAATCATCTCGTTTTTTATGTCCCGTTTTTTTATGGCGAAACATCGCCAATCATACACCTAAGGATCCCTTTCAAATGGTTAGTGAAAAGTACGAAAAATTACTGCAGAAAGCAATTGAAAAAGTTAACGAATTCAAACAGGAAACCGGCCCTGCTTTGCATAAAGCCATTGACCTGATTAGTAACGAACTCGCTGATGCTGAAGAGCTGTCAATTGATGAAGCACGACTTCTTGCCCGCAGTTTAAAAAGAGATCTGCTGGCTGCGGCTAATCATATGAAGGAGAATAAAAATGAATTAAAAAGCTGGCTGGATTTTGATATTTCACTGATTGAAACCACGCTGTTAAACGCATTCCTTGAAGCTGCCGACAAAACCACCGTAGAGTTAAACCAGCTACAGGAAGAAGCCATGTCATCGGAATATAGAACAGGTGAAATTATTGGCCCGGCTACATTACAATGTGACCACTGTGGTGAACGGATACATTTTCATCAACCAGGCCATATTCCCCCGTGTCCAAAATGTAACCAGACACATTTTCATCGGTACATTCCTGCTGACACTGCAACCACTGAATAGAAGCTCGACAAATACTGTTTATCAGCCCGATATCGGCATGGCCGGTTAAAAATGGATAGCTAATGTTAGCGTATCCTCCGGCTGCCGGTTGAGGCTTATAACCAGCGCTGAAGCACGGTTTCCAGTTCATCGATTTTTACCGGCTTACCAATATAATCATTCATACCGGCATCAAGACAACCCTGTCTATCCCCTTCCATGACATTAGCCGTCATGGCAATAACCGGTAATACGCCACCATTTAATGCCTGAATATTTTTTTGCCGGATCACACGGGTGGCCTCAAAACCATCCATTTCCGGCATCTGGCAATCCATTAAGACCAGGTCAAAAGAATTATTATCAAGCGCAGTTAAGGCCTCCAGCCCATTATTAACCAGGGTGGCTGAAACCCCGGTTTTTTCCAGCATTTTACAGGCAACCATCTGATTTACCGGATTATCTTCTACCAGTAGAATGCTCCCTGTAAGGCTACATGCTGCTTTTGTTGCATGATAATTATTAGATTTTTTTAGTTTGAGACGGGACACCTCAAAAGGAATAATAAACCAGAATGTCGACCCCTTCTCTTCCTTGCTTTTCAATCCCAGCTCGCCCCCCATCATATCGACAAGCTGGCTGACAATGGCCAGGCCCAGCCCGGTACCACCATATTTACGGGTAGTTGAACCATCTGCCTGAGTGAATGCTTTAAACAGGCCGGACTGGGCATGTTCAGGGATGCCGATGCCCGTATCGGTAACGGCTATTTTAATATCCATGCAGCCTTCACCGGCACTAAGCGTTGTCACAACAATGTCCACGCTTCCGTGCTGGGTGAATTTCAGTGCATTGGAAATAAGATTAAGCAGGATCTGACGCAGTCGTGTAGGATCACCACGTAATGTTATGGGTAATTTTTCATCAATGTGACTACAAAGCGTAACACCCTGCTGCTCCGCTTTTAAGGAATACAGAACGACCAGATCATGAATAATCTCCCCTAGATCAAAAGGGATAATTTCAAAACTCAGTTTACCGGCTTCTATTTTGGATAGATCAAGAATGTCGTTCAGGATCGACAGCAATGCTTCCGCTGATTTATTTGCCGTCTGCACATATTCAAGCTGTTCTGGTGTTAGTCTACTGGCTTCAAGTAATTGCAAAGTGCCCATAACGCCATTCATTGGTGTACGTATTTCATGGCTCATGTTAGCCAGAAATTCACCTTTAGCCTGGCTCATTTTTTCTGCATTTTCCTTTGCCTGCTGCAATTCAATTTCTATCTGTTTACTATGCCAGATTTCTTCTTTAAGATCGCTATTAAGAGTTTCCAGACTCTGACCTGCTTCCGTCAATTCACTGATTAACACTTCATTCTGGTACGACAGTCGCAGCTCGGCGTAAGAAAGCCTGTTCATTCGGTATGCTGCCATAATCATAACGCCAAGGAAAAAACCGGTCATTGCCGACAGCGCATAATAAATATCTCCCCCCACATAAAACAGGCGGATCATCAAGGGTAATAACACCAGCCCAACGTATCCGTAATATACCCAGGCAACCGAGGCATAGGTAACACCGCTGGCTGATACCCCTATCAGTATAAAGGCCAATACAACCTGATAAATTTCGTTGTAGGGAAACATCAGAGTTGAGGTAATGCCCCATCCTGCTCCAGTTAACAATACTGAAATCAGATACCAGCGTCTGATAATATTACTGTCCAGGTGGAATCTGGTTTTTTCCTGTTGATAAATTTTGTAGTAATGAACTACCGCCCGATACAGAAATAACAGGGTCATCATCCCCAGCCACACACTTAATACAATACGCGGCAGACTCTCCCAGAGTAACCCTGCCCAGATTAGTGTCATGACAATACCGGCAACATTACTGAAACCAGCAGCTTCAATTAATCGTGTGATCTGCGTTTGCTGAATACGTTTATCTAATACATCCTGCTTAATATCGGGTATAACCGATGCGGAAAGAACAATCTCTGGTGATTTTGCAGTCATACTGGGTATTTCAACCGGTTATAGTGGTTCATCTATTCCATAAAGCACAGGATATATAAATAGCCCACTATAGATTTAATTACCAGTCTCTTACGTATTTGCTCGTACCCAGCGAATAATATCAGCTGCCTGCATGGCGCCAGACTGACGGGCAATTTCTCGTCCATTTTTAAAGATAACCATGGTTGGAATACTTCTGATATTCATCTGCGCACCAATAGCCTGTTCAGTCTCGGTATCTAATTTTGCCAGACGTACCCCAGGTTCCAGCTCGGCACTAGCCTGTGTAAATGCCGGCGCCATCATTTTACAGGGTCCACACCACGGTGCCCAGAAATCCACCACCACCGGAATATCATTACGATTAATCTGCTGCTGGAAATTAGCTGAATTAAGCTTTACTGGCTGCTGCTGAAACAGCAGCTGATGACATTTTCCGCATTGCGGCGCAGCGGTCAGTTTCTCGGCAGGAATGCGGTTAACCGCACTACAGGATGGACAGACAACATGTTTCGCTTCACTCATTAGCTTTTACCTTCAAATTAGTTATTCTGATAAAGCGTTAATGGGGGCAAGGTAACAGGATTTAAATCTCTTAGGGTTTATTCCCCACAGCTTGCTGCAATGCGGTACTGAGTAAAGCTATAAAAAGAAAAAACGGGGTTTATTTGGCCATAAACAGATAAACGACAAAGAATGAAGGGGCTGATTTCACACAAAAATCGTGTATCGTGCCGTATATATGAAATTATAGAGAATAAAAAACCATTGGATTATCAATAGTCTATCTATTTTAAATGGCGGAAGAGGAGGGATTCGAACCCTCGATGGGCGTAAACCCATGCCAGTTTTCAAGACTGGTGCTTTCAACCGCTCAGCCACCCTTCCGGTTTCGTTTGATTTGAGCACAGATTAGCATACGCAACTCAAGGCGCGTATATTACGTGAAACTGTCAGGTTTTCAATCTCCTGTCCGGTTTTTTATAATTATTTATAACTGGATTATTTTATAACTAAATTAGTTTATAGCTGGTTTGTCAGTTAACCATACACTTAATGATCGGTTTTATGACATTACATTATTGTCATTAATAAATTATAAGCAATTGATTTTGCTTGCGCATCAGGTTATAATTAGCACCAATATATGCCATATTGTCAGTAACAATGCCATACAGTAACTTGATTCCAATAAATTTACAGAGTGTCATTGATGCAGCGGATAACGGTTTTGTCGTTATTGATGAAAATTATAATATCATTGCTGCCAATACCCTCTACTGTGACACCTATGACGTGACAGTGGGAGAGATTATCGGGCAAAAATGCCACCGTGTTTCTCATCACTCCGATGTTCCCTGCCATCTGAATGGTGAGAATTGCCCGCATAAAGAAGTTTTTACTACCCGCCGGACTCATCAGGTATTACACATACATTACGACCAGAATAATAAAGAGGAACACGTACGTATAAAGGGCTCACCTATTTATGGTACGGATGGGCAGCTATTTCTTGGTGAAGCAATATTCCCGATTGCAAGCTCCGATGACCTGGGTTGTGATCAGCAACGTATGCTGGGAATCTCACCTTCTTTTCTGGCATGCGTTGAAGAGATGTCCAGCGCAGCTGGTTCCGAAGTACCTGTTTTGCTAAATGGTGAAAGCGGTGTAGGCAAAGAACTGGCTGCCCAGTTTATTCATAACAAATCATCACGAAAAATACAGCCATTTATAGCCATTGACTGTACCGCTATATCTGAAGGTATTTTCGAAAGTGAACTGTTCGGCCATGAACGCGGAGCTTTTACCGGCTGTGTTGGACGTCGCTATGGCTTAATTGAATCAGCAGACGGTGGCACGCTGTTTCTTGATGAAATCGGTGAGATACCATTGCCACTGCAGGGCCGGCTGTTGCGGGTACTCGAAACTGGTCATTATCGCCGTCTGGGTGGCCGGGAAGATCTGTATGTTGATATTCGCGTAGTTTGCGCAACCCATGCTAACGTAAGAAAAATGGTTGAACAGGGCAGCTTTCGTGCGGATCTTTATTATCGTATTGCCGGTATATCCATTACTATTCCACCACTGCGAGAACGTCGTGCAGATATTTTGCCACTGGTTACAGCCATTCTTGATAAAGATCGCCTGGCAGACGGTAACATTGCACGCATCACCGATGAAGCCATCGAACAATTACAAAATTATGATTATCCAGGAAATATTCGCGAATTAAAAAATATCCTGCAAAAAGCAATCTCCATGACCACAACCGGTGTTATTGACACCCCCCTGCTGAAGTTGAATACACTATCCGGCATTTATATTAATGCTTTGGCTGACGAGCGTAACGGCCAGCACAATCAGAAAAATCACGCTCCCAGTATTAATCGCTCATTAACGGATGTGGAAGCGACGTATATTGAATCACTGCTGCACCAGTACAACGGCCACCGGGCAAAAGTAGCTGAGGAATTGCGTATTAGTGAGCGCACACTTTATCGAAAACTGAAACAGTATAATTTACAACTCGTTGGTAAAAAAACCAACAATACTCCAAGCGGTATCAACCAGGAAAAAATGTCCGTATAAGCGGACATTTTTACGCCGGTAAATTTTTACTCTGGCTCGTTGCTGTTTTATTGTAGCTTTTCAATCCCAAGTAATTTAAGAATATATTTTTCGTACAACGGTTCTGATGTGCCTTTTTTCATCTTGCGAATAAAGTATTTTTCAAAGGCAATTTTCGCCAGATGTACCCACTTGCCCTTCTTAAACCAGGCGACATTACGTGGAGGAATTTGTGGTAACGCCACAAAAGCTGCGCCGGTGTCGCCCATGTCAGCCAGACAGATGGCATTCCAGGTTGCCGTAGTTGCTGGCTCCTTACCTTCCAGGTCAGCCGCAATATTTTGCACAATAGAAGTGACCATAGACTCAATCATATAACCTGTTTTTGGTGTTCCAGTCGGTACCGGTGTCGCTTCAATGGGTGGGATAGCAATACAGACACCGGCAGAATAAATATTATTATAAGCGGGACTTCGCTGATATTTATCAACGATGACAAACCCACGCGGGTTACACAACTCCGGTACCGATGCCACCGCGTCAACACCTTTAAATGATGGTAGCATCATGGCAAATTTAAAGTCCACTTCATGTTGCTTAATCGTTTCACCGTTATCATTCAGTTCATCAGCATATAATTTACCCTCTTCAACTTTTGTCGTTTTTGCATTGGTAATCCATTTGATATGATGACTGCGTAGCTCACTTTCCAGCATGGATTTTGAATCCCCTACCCCACCAAGCCCCAGATGGCCGATATAAGGCTCAGAGGTGACGAATGTCATTGGAACCCTGTGACGAATTTTTCGTTTGCGTAAATCGGCATCAACAATGAAGGCAAACTCATAGGCCGGACCAAAACAGCTTGCTAATGGCATAGCGCCGATAACGATAGGTCCCGGATTTTCTAATATTTGCTGATATTTTTCCCAGGCTTTTTCTGCATGATCGACAACACAGATAGATTCCGTGTAACCACCAGGACCCGAGCCGTCGACCTCCTCAAAAGCCAGCCGCGGACCGGTGGCAATAACCAGGTAATCATAATTAATCGTTTCGCCATTGGCCAGCTCTAGTGTGTTATTAGAAGCATCAATTTTATCAACACGTTGCGCAATAAAATTAATCTTTTTTCTATTTAGATATTTATCAATTGGCAGAGTAATGGCGTTACGATCGCGCCAGCCAACCGCAACCCATGGGTTTGACGGCACAAACTGAAAGTAATCATTTTCATTTATAACGGTAACATCGTGTTTTTTACCGACCTGCGCCTTCATTTCATAAGCAGCCGGCATGCCGCCGGTCCCCGCCCCTAAAATTACAATATGTGTCATATAAAACTCCTCCCAGAGGTAAATAAATTTATGTGAAAGCAGTTATGACCACGTTTACAGAAATCTATCCTGCTCATCGCAAATAGCTGCCATAACCAACCTGTCGATAGAGTATACATTTTTTAGATACATACCTGACACTGTCATGACATATTGACATATATAAATAACTTTTACGTTTAAAGATGTTGAAAATGATGAATACAGCCCCATTATCTTCGGGTAATGCTTGTTTCACTAAGCTGGACAGGTACATTAATGAACTAATATATAAAAACTTCATCCAATTATCACAAAGGTGGTTCTAATCAGGTATGATGAATAAATTGATGGCTTCAGATCATTGTTTTATAGATGGTAAGAGTTAAGGAGTGTTGCTGGAACAATGTATACTGAAATAAAAATCCATTACTGGCTGACTATATACTGGCTGACTGATTAAAAAGAGCCGATTAGACAGAACATATTAAAAAGTAACAGTTAATAAAGTAACAGGCAAAATTTAAAACGAGGGTTAACTATGCAATCTATTTCAACAGGCCGTTCACAATCGCATATTCTGGCGACCAACAAGGTATTGAAAAATACCTATACCCTGCTGGCGATGACGTTATTGTTTAGCGCCGGCGCAGCAGGGCTGTCAATGACGCTTAATTTACCGCCATTCGGCCCAGTAATAACCCTGGTAGGATATTTTGGCCTGCTGTTTTTAACCAGTAAATTCAGCAAACAGGGGCTGGGGATTTTATTTGTATTTCTGCTCACTGGCTTCATGGGACTGACACTGGGACCGATTCTAAATATGTACATGCATATGGCAAATGGGAGTCAGATAGTGATGACAGCACTGGGAGGTACCGGGGTAATTTTTCTGGCACTGTCCGGTTACGTGTTAACCAGTCGCAAAGATTTTAGCTTTATGGGTGGTTTCCTGATGGTTGGTATCCTGGTTGCTTTCCTTGCCGGTCTGGGCGCAATGATCTTCAGCATTCCGGCTTTATCATTAGCCGTATCGGCCATGTTTATCCTGCTGATGTCCGGCATGATTCTGTATCAGACCAGTGAGATTATCCACGGTGGGGAGACCAATTATATTATGGCAACCGTCACCCTCTATATCAGTCTGTACAATCTGTTTCTCAGTCTGTTAGAGATACTGGGCGCATTCAGAAGATAATTGCACTTTTCATTACCGTTCCCCTTAGTAAGCCTCCTCGTGAGGCTTATTTTTTTACCGGCAGGCAATCAAGCTGAAGTTGCCATCCTGGCTCATTCGCATCAGCGCAATAATGTTTTGCATACCATCGGTTACCAACAGCGATTAGCTCACCCTCAAGATAAAGCAGGGGTATTTTATTTCGTTTCCAGGGTGGAATACCGGCTTCTTGAAGCAGTGATTTGAGTCGGTAGTGATGCTTTCTGCCAACAGGCTGAATCCGTTCACCGCCCTGTCTGAAGCGTATCAGTAATGTTTTATTTATTAAATCTATTTTGAACCGATGACCACTATCACTATTAACGGCTCTTAGACAGATACCAGCGCTTTCTATCTGCAATGGCTCTACGGGTTGCCAGGTGAAAGTTTGTGCCGGGTCAAAGTGGCTGGTATGCTGATATAAATACAGTTTACTCTGAAACCGCCGGATCTGGATGTCCTGCCACTGTATTAATGGCTTTGCATCGACCGCAGCATATAGCACAGAGCTAATAATTTCGTTTAGTATCGTCTGTGCTGGTGCCCGTCCGGTTAAGGTACGCAGCCAGTATCGCAGCATATTTTTCTGTCTGCCTGGTGATAATTGCAGCAGTGCAGACAGGTTTAATACGTCTGGCTGCCGGCTTGTTACCGCTGCCAGGTCAATCGCTGCCATCGCTTCAATAATCTCAAGATTATCCTGTTGTTGTGAAGCCGCCTGCGACAAACTGCTTACACAAGCCTGCCAGCGTTGTTGCAAAACTGGCATAACGCCATGGCGGATATAATTACGGTCAATCCGCGTATCGGCATTACTTGGATCATCAATCCAGTTCAGTTTTTGCTGACAGGCATAGTGGTGAATTTCCACTCGGGAAAAATACAGGAATGGCCGTACCAGTTTGCCCACACCAAAGGGGCGTGATAATGGCATTGCAGCCAGCCCTGCTGCGCCGCCACCGCGCATCAGTTGTAATAAAAAGGTTTCTGCCTGATCATCGAGATGCTGTGCTGTAAACAGGATGCCACCTGCCTGCATAGCCTGTGCAATTGCCTGATAACGCACAATGCGCGCAGCCTCTTCCGGGCTTTGACCGGCTACGGGATGAGCGTCTACGTAGTAAACATCAAGTGGAATCGCCAGTGACCGACAGATATTCTGGCAATGTTGCACCCAGGTATCGGCCTCACTTTGCAGGCCATGATGGATGTGTATGGCATGTATGGACAAACCCGTTGTATGACAGGCAGACAACAGTACATGGGAATCGAGACCACCACTGTAGGCAACGGTAATATTCTGTTGTGCCGGGGTGATAGACAACGATGCCAGAGTTTGCTGGAATCGCTGAAGGAAATTCATTGCTGACGCTGCCGTAAAATATCCGTTTACAGTGTGCTAACTCTTCGTTTCTTCAAGAAACTCGCCATAAGAAGTCAATCGCTGATAACGGGTTTCCAATAACTGTTCAATACTGACTTTTTCGAAACTTTCCAGCGCCTGAATCAGCGCCTGCTTGATATTACGTGCCGTTTCATCAACATCACGATGCGCACTACCCAGCGGTTCGCGGATAATCTGATCAACCAGGCCGAGATTATGCAGACTTTTTGCAGTAATGCCCATCGCCTCAGCAGCATCCGATGCTTTTTCAGCACTTTTCCATAAAATAGAGGCGCAGCCTTCCGGTGAAATAACCGAATAGGTACTGTACTCAAGCATCATGACCCGATCACCGACGCCGATGGCAAGGGCGCCACCAGAGCCACCCTCACCAATTACAGTACAGACAATCGGTGTTTCCAGCGCCGCCATCTCAAACAAATTACGCGCAATGGCCTCAGACTGGTTGCGCTCTTCCGCATTAATACCGGGGTAGGCACCCGGCGTATCAATAAAAGTAAGAACCGGCAGGCGAAAACGCTCAGCCAGTTTCATCATACGTAGTGCTTTACGATAACCTTCCGGGCGTGGCATACCAAAATTACGCCGAATATTTTCCTTGGTATCACGGCCTTTCTGATGACCAATAATCATTACTGGTGTGCCATCAAGACGTGCCAGTCCACCAACCAGTGCTGCATCGTCAGAAAAAGCCCGATCACCATGTAATTCCTGAAAATCGGTAAAAATCCGCTCAATATAGTCAAACGTATAAGGGCGCATTGGATGACGAGCCAGTTTTGAGGTCTGCCAGGCGGAGAGTTTGGTAAATATGGATCGTGTCAGACTGCGGGATTTCTCTTCCAGTTTACCTATTTCCTCACCAATATTAATTTCGCTATCATCACCAACAAAACGTAGCTCTTCAATTTTAGCCTCAAGTTCGGCAATGGGTTGTTCAAAATCAAGATAGTTCGGATTCATAAGTGATAATTATAAAAATAGACAGGCAGGAAAAACACAATTTATGATGAATTATATGATACAGATACTAGCATGATTCAACACTAAACGGAAAATATTACGCCATGTGCAACGACCGGTTGACTGTCAGGTTCCTCAGCATTTCATCCAGTACCACCGTTGCATAGCAACCCGCCGGTAGATCAAACTCAAGCTGTGCATTATTATCCTGTTGTTCTATCTGTAGCCCGCGTGGACATAATCGCAATGCACGGCGCATTAGTTGAACCCTGACAGCAAGCAATCCGTCACGCAGTTCCGGAAAGTGGTTAATCACCTGCATTTCAAGCGCAGAACTGTTTGCCGTAGTCATCATATCACCTTCCCCCCACAAGCAGCCGGTAGGATGAATTTCATGGTTAATCAGGCGCAGGGATATATCAGCACTGTCATCATCTTTAAAACAGGCAGATTTGCCATCGAGCATAAACGCATCACCGGGTAGATATTGATCCCAGTTTCCAGCATCAATACGCTCTGACAATATTTGATTAAACAACCATGAACGTGCGGCAGACAGGTACAGACTACGTTTGTGACGGGAAAACTTTTTCCGCCCGGATAACTTGACACCTGCCTGCGCTGACTGGAACATCGTAATCGCCGCCTCCAGATTATTCCGCTGATGACCAAAACGCTGTTCACCAAAATAATTTGGCACCCCTGTACGTTCGATATCTTTGCAACGTTGAGCAAGCAAAGTAAACGCATCACGCGTGACTGAAGACTCAATGTCACGTAACAGAATACGGAAATGATTATAAGACAACGCACCACGCTGAATCTTTCGGCAGTGGCGGGTAACTTGCAGTATCTGAAGCTGCTCGGTTTCCAGATTATGCCAGTCGGGGTTGTCTCTGCCAGGCAACTGCACACTAAACCATTGTGAACTGACTGCATATTTATCTTTCAGGCCGGCATAACCAATAGCAACAGACTTTACCCCGGCAAACCGTGCCAGTTTCTGCGCGACCTCATCGGTATTCATTAAACGTTTGCGGATATACAGCCAGCAATGCTCGCCTTCACCCGTTAATGTAAATGCAATATGCTCATCAACGATAAAATCTTCCGGCCGAGTTTTAAACTTTGCACTAACCGGCAGGGTTTGAAAAGCACGCTTAAATGAAATTGTTTTATCCAATACTATTATCCATTTTAAATCTCTTTCGGGTTAATTTCCCACCGCTTGTTGCAGGGTATTAAAGCAGTATATCTGGCTGACAGGTTATGTGGATAACCACTGTAACAGTGTTTCTTCGTTTATTATTTCAACATCAACAGACTGAGCTTTACCTAACTTAGAGCCTGCTTTTTCACCGGCGAGCAGGTAATCGGTTTTTTTTGACACACTACTGCTAACCTTTGCTCCCGCAGCAATCAGCATAGCCCTGGCTTCCTCACGCGAAAGGCTGGGTAGTGTACCGGTGATAACAAACGTTTTACCCTGCAATGGCAGGCTTTCAGCCGCTGGTTTTTCTGGATTGATGATGGTTACACCTTTGCTGCGTATTGCAGTAATAACTTCCCGGTTGTGTGTCTGCTGAAAAAAAGTAACAATATGCCGAGCAACCACCGGACCGATATCGGGTACCTGTTGCAGGGTTTCATAATCGGTCTGCATCAGTGCGTCAAGCGACATAAAAGTATTAGCCAGGTTTATTGCGGTTACCTCACCTACCCCACGAATACCCAGGGCATAAATAAAACGTGCCAGGGTGGGTTGCTTACTACGGTGTATTGCCTGAATAATATTATCTGCCGATTTTTCGGCCATACGTTCCAGCGAGGCAAGCTGTTCAATTTTCAACTTATACAAATCTGCTGGTGTTTTTACTATATTTTCACCTACCATCTGCTCGATCAATTTGTCACCAAGGCCATCAATATCCATTGCCTTGCGTGACGCATAATGCTTGATCGCTTCTGCTCGCTGTGCCCGGCAGAACAAACCACCGGTACACCTTGCTACCGCTTCGCCTTCAAGCTGCTCAATCAGAGAATCACAAACTGGACAGTGGGTTAGCATAATTACCGGAGTAACAGAAGGCGTTCGCCTGTTTAACACCACACTGACAACTTCAGGAATAACATCACCGGCACGGCGAACAATAACCTGATCGCCAATATGAATATCTTTGCGCTGAATTTCATCCATATTATGCAAGGTGGCATTACTGACGGTTACCCCACCGACATACACTGGTTTCAGACGCGCTACTGGAGTAATTGCTCCGGTACGCCCAACCTGAAAATTTACATCCATGATTTCGGTAATTTCCTCTTCTGCCGGGAATTTATGTGCAATCGCCCAACGTGGTGCGCGAGCAACAAAACCCAGACGCTGTTGCAGATCGGTAGCATTAACCTTGTAAACAACACCATCAATACCATAAGGCAATGTTTCACGTTTCTGCAATAGATAATGGTAATAATCCATACACCCTGCCACTCCCTGGACAACAGTTATTTCTGGACACACCGGTAAACCAAATAACTTTAGCTGTTGCAGTAGCGCACTATGCGTTCGGGCCAATTCTCCCCCTTCTACCATACCAACGGCATAGCAGTACATACTCAATGGACGACGTGCGGTAATTTTTGGATCTAACTGACGCAGGCTTCCCGCAGCGGCATTTCTTGGATTAGCAAACGGTTTTTCTCCATTTTTGCGTGCCTGCTGATTGAGTTTTTCAAATCCGGCTCTGGGCATAAAAACCTCACCTCGCACTTCCAGTAATGGCGGATAAGATTCGTTGCGCAGTCGCAGTGGTATCGCTTCAATGGTACGAACATTTTGTGTTACATTTTCGCCGATACGACCATCACCGCGTGTGGCAGCGTATTTTAAACGACCCTTCTCATAGCACAAACTGATGGCGAGACCATCTAGCTTGGGTTCGGCTACATATTCAATTTGCTGCGGTGTATTCAAGCGCTCCTGAATACGCTGATTAAATGCGGCAAGCCCTTCTTCACTGAAGACATTATCCAGTGATAGCATAGGCAGGCGATGAGTTATTTGCTCAAAGGAAGTCAGTGGCGAGGCACCGACACGCTGCGTCGGGGAATCATCTGTAATCAGTTCGGGATAGTTGTTCTCCAGTTGCTGTAGTTTCCGGTAAAGCCGGTCATATTCTGCATCAGGAATTTCCGGTTCATCCAGCACATAATAACGATAGGCGTGATAACGTAACTGTTCACGCAAATCTTCAATTTCTTTTTCACCTTTGTTTTCAACGGAAATGGACATGTATTCTCATCTATTTATTTTCTCAGCAAGCCTCTAAATTATAACCAACTTACTAAGGAGAACGGTAATTAGTAATACTGAAGACTGACCTGCTGTTTTCCAAAAATTTTCTGTAACCGGTATAACAGTTCATCACAAGGTGCCACCTGCCACTGTTCACCAAGTTTCAGACAGGAAGTATTGCCATCATTGTGATAATCGATCATCACCGCGCAACGGCCATCTTTATAGGTTTGCAATACTTCCATTAACTGCTGCGATAGCTTGCTATCCGACCAGTTGCCATTTGCCTGTGAACGGTCAAGTTTGATTTTCAGCCCACGGGAAAACTTTTCCCGAGCCTGAGTAATATCATAAATTGCACTGGCGGTAACACGATAAGAAGCATTAAAATCATCGTAGCTGACACTGCCCTCGACAATACAAAGTTTGTCCTTAACCAGCAGGTGAGAATATTTTTCGTGTACTTCTTCGTACAGTACCATATCAATACGTGCACTACGATCATCTAGAATGGCCGTAACAATTTTGCTGCCACGGCTGGTTTTTCTTACCCGTAACCCAATCAACAGGCCAGCTAAACAAACCTGTTTTTTCGATTTTTTATATCCATAAGTTTTGTTGTTTTTTTCCGTCTCCGGCACCAGTGAAGGCACATCTGCAAAGTTGCATTCAATAAAATTTTTCAATTCCTTTTCATAACGGGTAATCGGATGTCCGGTAAGATACAAACCCAGTGTTTCTTTTTCACGGGCAAGGCGGGTATCATCATCCCAGTCATCAATCTGCACAATATGTACCGGCGTTTCATTCTGTGAGATGTCCACGGTGCCAAACATATCATGCTGACCAACACTGGCATTTTTCTGTTCCTGCTCAGCAAGGCGTACAGCTTTTGTTAGACTGGCAATCAGGCTGGCACGGTTGTTTCCTAGTGAGTCCAGCGCACCCGCTTTAATCAATGCCTCCATCACCCGGCGATTAACCTTGCGGGTATCACTGCGCCGGCAGAAATCATACAGATCAACAAACGGGCCGTTTTCATCCCGCTCCTTGACAATACCATCAAGCGCTGCTTCACCTACCCCTTTTAACGCCCCCAGTCCATAAATGATTGTTGCTGGATTGGCCACGCTGAAATGGTACACGGAACGATTGATATCCGGTGGTAGCACAGTAATTTTCTGTGCATGGCAATCTTCAATCAGGATGACCACCTTGTCGGTATTATCCATATCGGCTGACATCACAGCGGCCATAAACTCAGCCGGATAATGGCACTTTAACCATGCAGTCTGATAGGACAACAATGCATAAGCGGCCGAATGTGATTTATTAAAGCCGTAACCGGCAAATTTTTCCATCAGGTCAAAAATCATACTGGCCAGATCGCTATCAACCTCTCTGGCTTTTGCGCCTTCCATAAATAATACGCGCTGCTCAGCCATGACTTCCGGTTTTTTCTTGCCCATGGCACGGCGCAGCATATCAGCCCCACCCAGCGTGTAATTTGCCAGTACCTGGGCAATCTGCATAACCTGTTCCTGATACAGGATAACGCCATAGGTCGGGGTTAATACTTTTTCCAGATCCGGGTGAAAATAATCCACTTCTGCCCGACCATGCTTACGGTTAATAAAATCATCCACCATGCCTGACTGCAATGGTCCAGGGCGAAATAATGCCACCAGCGCCACAACATCTTCAAAGCTATCCGGTTTGAGACGGGTAATCAGATCTTTCATCCCCCGTGATTCAAGCTGAAAAACAGCTGTAGTATTGGCCGCCTGCAACAGAACAAAAGTATCGGCATCATCCAGTGGCAACTGTTCTATCTGTAACGGTTGCTGATTTTCTACTTTACGGCGACGATTAATGTGCTTGACCGCCCAGTCAATAATAGTGAGCGTGCGCAGACCAAGAAAGTCAAACTTTACCAGCCCTACCGCTTCCACATCATCCTTGTCAAACTGAGTGACTATACTCCGCCCGCCTTCCTCACAGTACAGCGGGCTGAAGTCGGTAAGTACAGTGGGTGAGATGACTACCCCACCCGCATGTTTACCGGCATTTCGTGCCACTCCTTCCAGCTTCAGCGCCAGATTGATAATTGCCGTTACTTCCTCCTCGTTTTCGTAAGCAGCTTTTAACTCGTCCGATTCCTCCAGCGCTTTGTCAAGTGTTATACCCAACTCAAATGGAATCAGTTTGGCAATACGATCGACAAAACCATAAGGTTGCCCCATCACTCGACCAACATCACGTACCACCGCCTTGGCGGCCATGGTGCCATAAGTAATAATTTGTGAAACACTGTCACGACCATAGGTACGCGCCACGTAATCAATCACACGATCACGTCCATCCATACAGAAATCAATATCAAAGTCCGGCAGAGACACCCGTTCAGGATTGAGAAAACGCTCAAACAGCAGGTCAAATTGCAGCGGATCAAGGTCGGTAATTCTCAGCGCATAGGCCACCAGTGAACCGGCACCGGATCCCCGCCCCGGTCCGACCGGAATATCGTTATTTTTTGACCACTGAATAAAGTCTGCCACAATCAGAAAGTAGCCGGGAAATCCCATATTAATAATAACATCCAGTTCCGTCTGTAACCGGTCGATATATTTTTTACGGCGTTGGGGGTAATCCTCTGCGGTTTCATCAAGCAGCATTTTTAGCCGCTGCTCCAGCCCTTCAGCAGATACCCGGGTAAAATAGTCATTCTCGGTTTCACCTTCGGGTATCGGGAACTGAGGTAGAAAACTTTTCCCCAGGCTGATTTCAAAATTACAACGCCGAGCTATTTCAACCGTGTTTTCCAGTGCTTCAGGAATATCTGCAAACAGTTGTTGCATTTCCTCCACACTGCGCAGGTATTGCTGCGTACTATAATTTTTTGTACGCCGGGGGTCATCCAGGGTGCGCCCGTCATGAATACAAACTCTGGCTTCATGAGCATCAAATTCATCCGCTTTGAGAAAATGGACATCATTGGTCGCTACTACTGCGGTGTCGGTAGCAATCGCCAGTTCAACTGCATCGGCAATATAACTTTCTTCATTTTCGCGTCCGGTACGTTGTAATTCAATATAAAAACGGTCACCAAAAACCCGGCACCAGTGCTGCAGATGCTGTTTTGCCTGTGCAGGTTTGCCCGAGAGCAAGGCACGCCCAATATCCCCCTGTCGCCCGCCGGACAGAGCGATAACCCCATCGGCATGTTCTTCTATCCACTGTACCTTCATCACGGGCACGCCACCATGCTGGCCTTCAAGATAACTGCGGGAAATTAGTTGAGACAGGTTGAGATACCCTTCACGATTCTGCGCAAACAGGACGAGCGGGAAAGGAGCCTCCTGCTCATCACGTCGCACCAGTGCATCCACCCCGATAACCGGTTTTACACCAGCAGCCAGCGCGGCGCGGGTAAACTTGACCATGGCAAACAGATTACTCTGATCGGTTAATGCTACTGCTGGCATACCCGCCTCTGCAACCGCCTGCATCAACGGTTTTATCCGCACCAGCCCGTCAACCAGGGAGTACTCGGTATGTACTCGTAAATGGATAAAACCGGGGCAGACTGTCACCAAAAAAACCTCTAAATTCAACTCGTAGATTCGAGCTGTTAGTGTATCAAAATCAGATTTCTATGGTGGATTTAATCAGGTTTTTTTATCTATTTTAGATCTGGATACTCATCAGAATAGCACTCACGGGAGTTGTATAAGTTGTCTGACCGGAGCAAAACTACGCCGATGTTCGGGACAAGGCCCAAATTCAAGCAATTTTTCACGATGGGTTTTAGTCGGATATCCCTTATGTGCATCAAACCCGTATTGCGGGTAACGCTGATGCAGGACAAGCATCTGTGCATCACGCTCTACTTTGGCGAGAATAGATGCTGCACTGATTTCTGCTACCCGCGCATCACCTTTGATAATTGCAGATGAGTCACAGGGTAAATTATCCGGCAGATGATTACCATCGACAAACACATGATCGGGCCTTACTGATAGCCGGCACACTGCCTGCTGCATGGCGTAGAGCGAGGCGCGTAGTATATTCATTTCATCAATCTGCGCCGGACTGATACTGACGACAGACCATGCCAGTGCATAGCGTTTAATTTCCTGTGCCAGATATTCACGTTTTTTTACACTGAGTTTTTTTGAATCATCCAGGCCAGCAAGAGGACGTTGCGGATCCAGAATAACAGCCGCTGCAACCACATTCCCCGCCAGCGGCCCACGTCCCGCTTCATCGGTACCAGCCAGTATCCCATCGGGCTGTGGCAGTTCGTCCTGCAATGTTATTTTCATTAAGGTAAAATTAGCTGATTGATCTGGTTATATTTAAGGAACCTTATCATAAAAAAATCAACCGGTGTTTCTACCACCCTGCTGAGTAGAAGTATGACAAATATAACAGATAATCGCGACATAATAATGACAAAAGGTAAAACCATTCTAATCAGCGCAGGAGAGGCTTCCGGCGATGCCCATGCAGCGCGTATGGTTAATGAGCTAAGAGCAATCGATAGTACATTACATTTTGTCGGGATGGGTGGAGATAACATGCGCAGAGCCGGGGTGGAAATCCTCACCGATATAAAGAAGATGGCGGTGATGGGACTGGTTGAAGTCCTGCTGAAATACCGCAGTATTAAAGCAGAGCTGGTTCGTCTGCAATGTTATATCGAGCAACATTCACCCGATTTGCTAATACTGGTTGATTATCAGGAATTTAATCAACGTCTGGCAGCTTTTGCCAAACGCCGTGACATCAAGGTACTCTTTTATATTGGCCCCCAGGTCTGGGCATGGCGTCCCAAAAGGGTTTATAAAATGGCTAAAATTATTGATCATATGGCAGTCATTTTGCCCTTTGAGGTCGACTACTACAAACAGGCCAGCGTACCAGTTACCTTTACCGGTCACCCTCTAACCGATGAAGTTCAGACAGATAAAACAACGGATCAGGCACGCCAGTTATTACAGCTTGAAAATAAAACAAGCATCGGCCTGTTTCCCGGTAGCCGTGCGGATGAAATCAAACGGATATTACCCCTTCTTATTAATACAGCAAAAATTTTAATTCAGCATAAACCGGATCTTCAATTTGTGTTACCGCTTGCAACAACCATTCATTATGATAATCTCAGGCCTTTTGATGCTGACCTTAGCGCGTTACATGTACAGATAATTAAAGACAAATTTTATGATGTTAGCCAAAGCTGTGATGTTATTATAGCGGCTTCCGGAACAGCAACACTGGAGATAACACTATTAGGCATTCCTATGGTTATCGTTTATAAAGTTTCACCATTAAGTTATTTTATTCTCAGCCGTCTGGCAATCGTTAAGTTTGTGGGACTAATGAATATTATTGCCAATCGGGAAATTGTCAGGGAGTTCCTTCAACATAAGGCTCGCCCCGACGATATTTCCAGGGAAGTACTACAATTACTTGATAATCAGAACTACAATACAAAGATGCGCCATGAGCTATCATTGGTCAGAGCGCAACTCGGTCATGGTGGTGGCTCGAAAAATATCGCCAGGCTAGCTTATCAACTATTGACTGAATCAACTATTAACTGAATTGCTGACAAGTTATGAGTAATACCATAGCAGAGCTTTCCTGATGCGAAGAACCCTGACAATTTTACCTTTATATTTCTATAAATAATAAAAAATACAGTGATAAAACCCTATCTTTTTAAACCCTGTCGTCATTTTATTTTTCTGTTTACTGTCTTTTTTATTAGCGGTTGCACGACGCTCAAAGGCCCACCAAACCCGGACGACCCATTAGAAAGCTATAATCGCAGCATGTTTAAATTTAACCAGACGGTGGATAAATTTACATTAAAACCCATAGCAGAAGGCTATCAGTATATTATGCCGGAATTTGCCAGCCTGGGTGTTAGTAATTTTTTTAATAACCTCGATGATATTGTCGTTTTTTTCAATCAGCTTCTACAGTTCAAGCCTGGTGATGCGGTAGAAACCTCAGCACGTGTTGTTTTTAATACCACTTTCGGCGTATTGGGCTTAATTGATGTTTCAACGGTAATGAACCTGCCTAAACACAATGAAGATTTCGGTCAGACGCTGGCGACATGGGGGGTTAGTAGTGGCCCTTATATTGTTCTGCCTCTACTTGGTCCATCAACCATTCGTAATGCTTCCGGTCTGGTTGTAGACTGGACTTATTTTGATCCTATCTTCAAACGCCAGACATTAAGACAGTCACTGATAACTTTCTCTATTAAATATATTGATAAACGAGCCAATCTATTAGCAGCAACCAATATCATTAATGAAATTGCACCCGATATATATGCCTTTACTCGCGATGCCTGGCTGCAACACCGAAAATATGTCATTTATGACGGTCACCCACCCGATGATGAACTTGATAACAAGGATCTGTTTAATAATGATCTGGGTGGTGAAGTAAAATAAACAGAAAATAATTTTCTGATTACTGATTACTGATTACTGATTACTGATTACTGATTACTGATTACTGATTGTCCCGTGTTGCAATAAGAAAAGTATTGACTATCGTCTGTAGAAAAATGTCACCCTGCTTAATAAAGTCCTTTATTTCCTTCATAGATATACTGACACCGGTGCCGTGTTGCGCCGGATATTTACCTGCCGCCCAGTTAACTACGATGGCGCAGCTTGCATAGGCAATACCCGCTTCACGCGCCAGTGCGGCCTCTGGCATGGCTGTCATACCGACAATATCACAACCGTCATTCTGCATACGCTGTATTTCTGCAACCGTTTCCAGACGCGGCCCCTGGGTGACACCATAAGTTGCCTTACTCTCACAATGTATGGAATGCTGTTGTGCCGCCAGTAAAAGCTGTTGTCGTAAGGTGTTATCAAAGGGGTAACTAAAATCAATATGATCCACCGTATTCTCATCACCGTCATTGAAGGTATGCTGACGTCCATAGGTGTAGTCAATTAACTGATCAGGCAGTACACATTGTAAAGGTGGCATATTGGCACTAATACCCCCGACCGCAGCGGCGGCAATAATATGGGTAACCCCCAGATATTTAAGTGCAGTAATATTTGCGCGGTAATTTATCTGATGTGGCGCAATCGTATGGTTACTACCATGTCGATTCAGATAAATAAATTGATGATCTGCAACCGTACTGATACAAAAAGCTGATGAGGCTTCACCATAGTTTGTCTTTACTGTTTTCTGTTGCACCGGATAAGCAAGATTAAACCCATCAATCCAGCTTAAAATACTACCGCCGATTATTGCAATTTTCATTTTTCATCCTGCAAGGCGTAGATACCGTCAAGCTGTCGGTACTGTCCCTGATAGTCCATACCAAAACCGAATACGTAATTGTCTTCAACTTCCAGCGCGATAAAATCTGCCTGTACCGGTTGTGCTATATGGGTATGTATTTTCCGCAGTAATACAGCACTGAATATTTGTCTGGCCCCATGTGCGCGACAATATTGAATAACTGCCTGTAAGGTAATGCCTTCATCCAGAATATCATCGAGAATTAATACCGTTCTGTCTTTTAAACTTGAAACCGGCTCCGCCTTCCAGCATATTTCTGCCCCCATAGTATTATTCTGGTAACGGGTGGCATGAATATAATCAATTTCAAGCTGGCAGTTCAGGCGCGGAATTAACTGGCCGGAAAAAATTAGTCCGCCCTGCATGACACACAATACCAGTGGATGGCTATCAACAAGACGGTCATTCATCGTCTCTGCCAGGACGTCCAGTGCCGATGATATCTGCGAATACTGATAAATTAGTCTGGAATTTTCTGGTAACATATAAATAGTTTTATCTTCTTTTAGTAGGTAAAGGTTACCGTGTCATCTTCCATCGCCTCGCTGACCACATAGGCAGCACCGACTGTTTCTTCTATTTCCTCAATTAAATTTTCTCCCCATAATTTAAGTGATGGTGTGCATACCTTGAACACTACTCCTGCACGATGTGCTTCCTGTATTACATCGTACATGGTGCGGTGTGTTTCAATATTCAACTCAACTTTTAGCGCATTCCCTGCCACTGCCAGCGAGCCGGATAAACCGGTAAATACTACTTCCACATCATGTGACATTGCCGCAGCCACTGTTGCCTGAAATAATGGGGCATAAAATCCTTCAGGATTAGCCGGGTCGGAGTTTGCCATAATCACTAATAGTTTTTTTCTGCTCATTCGTTTCTCAGATAAAGTTGCATTTGTATAGATTGTTGTTACCGATGTACTGAATAATACAGCGATAAATATTTTATTTATAAATCCATTTCCTGTTCAGGCGATTCAATAAGCGCTGTAATCATGACAATAGCCTGCTGCCATTTTTTACTCAATAATAATGCATCACGGTTACTTTCATGCTTGCCATGCATTTGCATCAGACGTACCTGACTGGTCGGGTTAATATAACCTTTAAGATATTCTACCGCTTCTACTGCACCGTCGGTATGGTTGCAGACCAGCGCCATATCACAACCAGCAGATAATGCAGCCTCTGCACGTTCACCAAAGCCACCCTCAACACCAGCGGCTTCCATACTTAAATCATCACTGAAGATAGCACCCTGAAAGTTTAGCTGTGTACGTAATATTGTATTTAACCAGTAAGAGGAATAACCCGCTGGTTTCATATCGACTTTATCGTAGATTACGTGTGCGGGCATAATACCAGCCAGACCGTTTTCTATCATATGTTTAAAAGGTAGTATATCGTGTTGCATAATCACATCCAGTTCACGATGATCTACTGGCATCGCTATATGTGAATCTTCTACTACCGCACCGTGTCCGGGAAAATGCTTACCCACTGCACTCATCCCGGCTTCAAGCATACCATGCATAAAAGCATAGGCCAGAGTGGCAACCGTTTGGGGGTTACGGGCAAAGGCACGATCACCAATAACGCCACTGACACCATAGGCAAGATCCAGTACCGGAGCAAAACTGAAATCAACACCGATCGCCCGTAATTCACTGGCCATTAACCAGCCTGCGGTGGTTGCCAGCATTCTTCCACGACTATTATTATGCTGAAAAATCCTGCCATAGGCGGCTGCCGGAGGCAACGTGGTAAAACCTTCATGAAAACGCTGCACACGCCCCCCTTCATGATCGATCGCAACCAGCAGTTTTGGCTTTCTCAGTGTATGTATTTCATCAATTAGCTCACTAATTTGCTGGATTGATTCAAAATTTCGGGTAAACAGAATAACCCCGCCAACTTCCGCCTGTTGTAACAGAAATTTTTCAGTATCACTGATTTGTGTACCAGCAAAATCAATCATTAAAGGACCGGGTGACATAGTGGTTCCTTTATTCCTTTTTACATTGAATGTCACAGAAATCTAGCAGTTGCGTAATGTGGTTTTCAAACCCACTGAAAGCATGTTTGCCACCTTCTTCAATAAGCAAAGTTGATTGCTGGTATTTATCTGTAGCTTCTCGATAATCCAGGGTTTCATCACCAGTCTGTAACAATACCAGAAAGTTCTGTGGATGCATCAGCTGTGGAAGATAAATATCACGTAATTGCTGGATATGTGTTTCATCAAAAATCCAGGTTCGATTACTGTAATAAAATTTATTTTCACCCAGACAGGTTTCCAGTGTTTTAAAGGGGGTAACAGCCGGGTTAATCAATACTGCCGGACAGTTATATTTCTCAGCCAGCCAGGTAGCATAATATCCACCTAAGGAACTACCCGCCACGCTCAGTATGTTATGCCGGGAAATTTTCTCAGCAAGCGTGGAAAGCATGTAAATGGCCTGTTCAGGTATTTCCGAAATTTGTGGGATAAAAATGTGTTCGGCACATCCATGTTGCGTCATATAGCTTTTCAGTACCTGCGCCTTATGTGACTGTGGTGAACTATTAAATCCATGCAAGTAAAGTAATTTTCTATTCATAAAATAAAGAACCCTGTAAAACAATGCCTTACAGGGTTAATCTCATGCGCTGCTTTGATTATTATTATAAGTTATTGAAATTTAAGTTAGCCACAGATAAGAAGTGTATATAATTCTTCGTTTTAACTTGCTGCCATATCCTTTAATGCCTTCAATGGCAGTACTTTAATCACTTTACGTGCTGGTTTTGCCGCAACATCCATCAGTTCTCCGGGCCGAAACGGGTTCGGTACATTTTTTTTCGCTTTGCTTGCCGGTTTTTTATTTACCTTGATTTTCAGCAGACCCGGTACTTTAAATTCACCCGCACCACGTGATTTGACATGCCCTTCAATGACATTATTAAGGCTGTCGAAAACTGCTGCTATATCTTTACGTGCAAGGCCGGTATCTTCAGAAATATGCGCATACAACTGTGATTTTGTATAGGCATCTTTAATTGCTTTAATTTTTTTTTCAGGCGTAGCTTCTTTTACTGCTTTTGTTCCGGTAACTTTTTTCTTACTCACTTTCTTTTTCGCTATTGCCATTAGTTATACCCTTTGGTGGTAATCGTTATTATTTATTATTTCTGCTTAAGCTGATAATCTAAAACAATGCCTTACAGATTTATTGAATAATAAGAAAATGCCGAATTAATCCGAGTTTCATTATAAATTCAAATTTTTATTGTTTACGCAGGTTCTCCTGTAAGACTTATGAAGCATGTTTTATATCGTAACCGCAACAAAGTAAATAGTTTTTTTTAAATTATTGCGATTTTTACTATAAATAGCGAGTTTTCGGTCTTTCTCAGGTTACAAAACCGGCAATTAGCCTGTGTTTCTGTAAATCATTACGACAGCATGTACGGCAAGCCCTTCTTTACGTCCGGTAAAACCAAGTTGCTCGGTTGTGGTTGCCTTGATATTTATCTGCTGCCTGTCAAGTGACATTATTTGGCCAAGCTGTTCTCGCATCGCCTGTATATAGGGTGAAAGTTTTGGTGACTGTGCAATAATAGTGGTATCAATATTTGCAATACAATAACCGTGCTGTGTAACCATTTGAAGAACATGTTGCAATAACAGAGCACTATTAATGTTTTTATAGCGTGTATCACTATCGGGAAAATGCTGGCCAATATCTCCGGCAGCAATCGCCCCGAGTAATGCATCACATAATGCATGGATCAGTACATCACCATCGGAATGCGCGATGAATCCGGCATCATATGGAATTCTAACACCAGCCAGAATAATATGATCACCACTACCATAGCGGTGTACATCATAACCATGACCAATACGAAATGGCGGAGATGTGAAAGTATCCACTATTTTCTGCTGTTCTGCGCTATCAGGTGTGGTGTGATGATGCATAAGTCAGTTGCCTGTTTGTTTTACGGCTATATTATAATAAGTGAGAAAGATACAGCTCAGCCAGTCGGAGGTCATTAGGACGGGTTATTTTTATATTATCTTCATGCCCATCTACCAGTATGGGGGAATAACCCGCCTGTTCCATTGCCGATGCTTCATCAGTAATAGGATGATGTTTTAACATTGCATTTTCCAGTGCCAGTTTCAGTTGTTTCATGGGAAAATACTGTGGCGTTAATGCGTGCCAGAGCCCCTCACGTTCAATGGTTTTATGCACTGAAGGTTGATCCGATCGTTGACGTTTCATTGTATCTCTAACAGGTAGTGCAAGTAATCCACCACCTGTATTACTACCTACTTTTTCAATCAGCTGGCAAATATCGGACTCACGGATACACGGGCGCACCGCATCATGCACCATTACCCAGTCTGTCTCAATATTAAAAAGTGGGCTTTGTTGCAGGCATTGCAGTGCATTGTGTACCGAATCACAGCGCTCTACACCACCCGGCGCGCGAATAAGCGGTTTGCTGGATAAAATTGAAATATCGTCCCAGTGAGTATCCTGTGTTTGCAGGGAAATAACCAGGCCGGTGATACTTTCAAAAGAAAGCAGACGTTCTACTGTATGTGCAATGACTGGTCTGCCCAGCAGTGTTAAATACTGTTTGGGAATATCACGCTGCATACGCATACCGATACCAGCAGCCGGTACTACCGCCCAGATAGCAGGCTTTTTAGTCGGCTTTGATAATTTATCGGACATAGGTTTATCAAACATAGGTTTATCAAACATAAGTATAGATAAAATATTACCTGTTTCTGCACATACTAAGGAGACCGGTAATTACCGGTCTCCTTAGTAGTATGTACCGGTAACGTTTTAGAAGCAGATTTCTCTTCGTTTTTCTTTTCGGTAGCCGCCTTATTTTTCCCGGCAGGTTCGATTACCTGATAATACACTTCGCCTTTTTTAATCATGCCCAGTTCGCTGCGGGCACGCTCTTCCACCGCCCGCAGGCCTTTTTTAAGATCGCGAACTTCTGCCTCCAGAGACTGATTTCGCTCTTCAAGCTGGTTCACTCTGGTTTTTACGCCATTAACTTCCTGCTGAAGTTCCAGTACTTCAGGAACACCACCATCCTGGAACCATATTTTATATTGTAACCAGAACAGCAGGACAAGCAGGACAAAAGCGAGTATTTTCACCTGAAAATTAGTATCCGGTTACCAGTGAATGATTAAGCCAGATGTTTAAAGGCTGATCTTCCAGCATAGACCGCATCACTACCAAGTGCTTCTTCAATGCGTAATAGCTGGTTATATTTAGCAATACGATCTGAACGTGACAATGAACCGGTTTTAATCTGACCAGCATGGGTAGCAACGGCCAGATCAGCAATGGTGCTGTCTTCAGTTTCACCGGAACGATGGGAAATAACGGTAGTATAATTTGCATCATGTGCCATAGTGATCGCTTCCAGTGTTTCACTTAATGTACCGATCTGATTAAATTTGATCAGCACGGAATTAGCAACATGTTTTTCAATACCCTGCCGTATAATGGAAGTGTTGGTTACGAATAGATCATCACCAACCAGTTGTACGCGGTTACCGAGTTTTTCAGTATGGTAGGCCCAGCCTTCCCAGTCGCCTTCATCAAGCCCGTCTTCAACACTGATAATCGGATATTGATCCACCCAGCCGGCAAGATAATCGGTAAATTCATTGGAGTGAAAACTTTTACCTTCAGAAGTCAGGGTATAAATGCCCTCTTTATAAAATTCAGAAGCCGCTGCATCCAGCCCCAGACAAATATCTTTGCCTGCGCTAAAACCGGCCTTGTTAATTGCTTCAAGTATTACTTCAATGGCCTCTTCATTCGATGAAAGATTGGGGGCAAACCCCCCTTCATCACCAACGGTAGTCGTCATACCGCGACTGGCGAGAACGGATTTCAGCGTATGAAAAACCTCCACACCATAGCGTAAGGCTTCCTTAAAACTTGGCGCACCAACAGGCAGAATCATAAATTCCTGCAAATCCACACTATTATCGGCATGCTCGCCACCATTGATAATATTCATCATCGGTACCGGCATAAGACCGGAACCGTCTCCCAGATAGGCATACAGAGGCTGTTTCGCTTCGGCAGCACCAGCATGGGCATTAGCCAGTGACGCGGACAGCAAAGCATTGGCACCTAATCGTTCTTTGGTGGCAGTACCATCAAGCTCAATCATTTTACGATCAATCCCTTCCTGATCACTAACATCCATGCCGATAATAGCATCACTGATTTCACCATTCACATTGGCAACAGCCTTGCTTACTCCCTTGCCGTGATAACGGCTTTTATCACCATCGCGTAATTCCAGTGCTTCACGTATGCCGGTAGAGGCACCGGAAGGTACCGCAGCACGACCGCAAACACCGCTTTCCAGGGTGATCTCTGCTTCAATGGTAGGATTTCCACGTGAATCGAGAATTTCGCGCGCATGGATTTTTGTAATCTTCGACATATTTTTCCTGAGTTACTCTGCTAGGTTAAAAAATAAAAATACAATCTGTGGTTGTAGTAAATTAGTAAGGGGTATGGAAATCAACCCATCATTGTCATACCGGTTGATTAAAGGGCATTTCTATTAAATGATTGTGCCCTAAAGTGATTGTTCGGCGAATGAATTCTTTTTTACCACCGTATCAATCTGCATTAACACGTCAAGCAAGGCGGCCATTTTATCCAGTGGCCAGGCATTGGGCCCATCACTTAGTGCTTTTTCCGGATGCGGATGGGTTTCCATAAATAGCCCAGAGATACCAGCGGCAACAGCTGCCCGTGCCAGTACCGGAATATGTTCCCGTTGTCCCCCTGATGAGCTTCCCTGTCCACCCGGCAGTTGTACCGAGTGAGTGGCGTCATAGACCACCGGACAATCTGTCTGGCGCATGATAGCCAGCGAACGCATATCGGAAACCAGATTATTGTAACCGAATGAAACCCCGCGTTCACATACCATAATGTTGTTATTACCAGTAGAACGGGCTTTATCAACCACATTTTTCATATCAGCCGGGGCCAGAAACTGCCCCTTTTTAATATTAACCGGCTTACCGGTAGCGGCTACACGCAGGATAAAATTAGTCTGGCGACAGAGAAAAGCCGGTGTCTGTAACACATCAACAACACTGGCCACTTCATCTATCGGGGTATCTTCATGCACATCGGTTAATACCGGTACCCCGATTTCATCTTTTACTTTCTGTAGAATACGCAGCCCCTGCTCGATACCCGGTCCACGAAAACTACTGCCTGATGAGCGATTGGCTTTGTCAAATGATGATTTATAGATAAAAGGGATACCCAGTTTTTCTGTGATTAGCTTTAGCTGTGCCGATGTTTCCAGTGCCAACTCTTCACTTTCAATCACACAGGGCCCGGCAATGAGAAACAGAGGTCTATCAAGGCCAACTTCAAACCCACATAAATTCATTAAACTAACTCCTTAAATATTCTACTGATTGCGCATGGTTTGCTGTATTACTTTGCGAGGGCTTTGGCTACGATATCTTTTGATGCGTGATACTGTAATGCAGCTTTGATATAACTGGTAAATAAGGGGTGTCCCTTACGTGGTGTTGAGGTAAATTCCGGGTGAAATTGACAGGCAAGAAACCACGGGTGAATACTATTATTGTCGGTGCTTTCATCCCGGCTGAGTTCAATAACTTCCATCAGATTACCATCGCTGGATTTACCACTGACAATCAGTCCGGCAGCCGTAAACTGTGCCAGATATTTGTTATTAAATTCGTAACGGTGGCGATGGCGTTCGGTAATTCGCTCCTGCCCGTAGGCTTCGCGCACCAGACTCCCCGCCTGTAGATCACAACCCTGACCACCGAGTCGCATGGTGCCGCCAAGATCAGAGTCTGAATCACGTTTTTCGATCCGCCCATTCTCGTCCTGCCATTCTGTAATTAAGGCAATCACCGGGTGGGTGGTAGTAGTATCAAATTCACTACTGTGGGCATCGGTTAAACCGGCAACATGGCGGGCAAACTCAATAACCGCCAATTGCATACCCAGGCAAATACCCAGAAATGGAATTTTATTTTCACGGGCGTACTGGATTGCCATAATTTTACCTTCGATACCACGATCTCCAAAACCGCCGGGAACCAGAATGGCATCAAGATCCTGTAGTGACTGAGTGTCACCGCTTTCCAGTAGTGCCGAATCAATATAACGAATATGCACCTGGGCATTATTATGAATACCGGCATGCGTCAGGGCTTCGTTCAGTGACTTGTAGGATTCAGTCAGGTCAACATATTTACCCACCATGCCAACGGTAACTTCGTGTGCCGGATTCGTCATTATGAGGACAACTTTATCCCAGTCGGACAGGTCTGCCGGTTTTAGATTCAGCTTCAGTTTATCCACAATAATATCGTCAACGCCCTGATCGTGCATCCACTTGGGCAGTTTATAAATATTATCCAGATCAACAGCCGAAATCACTGCTTTTGCCTGTACATTCGTGAACAGGGCGATTTTTCTGCGCGCCTCTTCTTCCAGCAGGCGCTCGGAGCGACACAGCAATAAATCTGGTTGGATACCAATTGAGCGTAATTCTTTCACTGAATGCTGGGTGGGCTTGGTTTTGACCTCACCAGCGGTCGCAATGTACGGTACCAATGTTAAATGAATAAACAGAGCATGTTCATTGCCCAGTTCCACACCCAGTTGGCGAATGGCTTCCATGAATGGTAAAGATTCAATATCGCCGACAGTCCCGCCAATTTCAATCATGGCAATATCAGCATCTCCTGCTCCCCTTTTAATACGCGCCTTGATTTCATCCGTAATATGCGGAATAACCTGTACTGTTCCACCAAGATATTCTCCACAGCGTTCCTTGCGAATCACACTCTCATACACTTTACCCGTGGTGAAGTTACTGCTTTTGCCGGTGGGCGTACTCACAAAACGTTCATAATGACCAAGATCAAGGTCGGTTTCTGCACCATCTTCGGTAACAAAAACTTCACCATGCTGAAAAGGACTCATGGTTCCCGGATCAACGTTAATATAAGGATCCAGTTTCATCATCTTGACTGTAAGGCCACGATTTTCCAGAATAGCGCCAATCGCGGCCGATGCCAGCCCCTTACCCAACGAGGAAACCACACCACCGGTTACAAATATAAATCGTGTCATGAAAACTGGCCCAGAGTTACAGAATTAAACAGTAAATAGCTGAATTGAGAAGAAAAGCGAGCGCGCACCGAACACCAAAATGGCTGTCGAAGTACCCATTCTGCTCGGGGGGATATAATAACAAATAAGCTATCGCGCAACAATCAACTGCAAAAGAATAATCCTCTGCAAGCAGCCCGATTCATACAATAAATCGGTAAACTGCTACAATCACCGCTTTTGCATACGCCTCAGACTAACCACCATGACACTCACTGAAAAATACCAGCAGGCGATAGTGGAACAGAATATGGTTGAAGACCCGGCACAGATTCAAACGCTTCGAGAACTGCAGCAGGTCAGTGAAACACTTGGCCAGCCCCGAATACAGTACCCATTGCAACAGCATTACCCAATATTAATGACCGGCTTCCGCTGGCTAAATTATATCCGTGCAAAATATACCACTGTGCCAAAAAACGGTATTTATTTATGGGGTGATGTTGGCCGTGGCAAAACATGGCTGATGAATTTGTTTTTTGAACATCTGTCTATTACTGAAAAACGCCGTCTGCATTTTCATGTATTTATGCAATCCATTCATCAGCAACTGGGAAAAATGAAGAAGCAGAAGGACCCATTGAAAATTATTGGCCGTGACTTTGCCCGTGACATCAGGGTTTTATGCCTGGATGAGTTTATTGTCACCAATATTGCCGATGCCATGTTATTACGGGGGTTGCTTCAATCACTGATTGATAATGGCGTGACACTGATTGTTACCTCAAATCGGGTGCCGGATGACCTGTATTTAAATGGATTGCAACGGGAACGTTTTCTACCGGCAATTGAGCTGATTAAACAGCATACTCATGTGATTCATCTGGATAATGGCATTGACCACCGTCTTGCCCTGCCTGAACAGCCTCAGCTCTACCTGCAGCCGGATAATGAACAGAACAATAAACAACTGGAGATCCACTTTCATGAACTTAGCGCCGGGGTTTATCAAAAAAATGCCAGCATAACCCTGTTTAAACGCTCGATTAAGACGGTTGCTCTGGCAAATAAAATAGCCTGGTTCAGTTTTAATGTTATTTGTAATACGCCCAGAGCCGCTCAGGACTATATTGAGATTGCCCGGCAATTTCATACCGTTTTTATCTCGGCCGTACCGCAAATGAACGCCAGCAATGATGATAAAGCCAGACGGTTTATCTACCTGATTGATGCGCTCTATGATAGCAGGGTTAAACTATTAATCAGCGCACAACAGGAACCGGAAAAACTATATAGTGGAACTATGCTAGAATTTGCTTTCCATCGAACCTGTAGTCGATTGATAGAAATGCGCTCACAAACGTATCTTGCACAACAATACCATCCCCAATAAATAGTCGTCTATACTCGTTCTATGCCTTTTGAGACATTAAACCCAGAACTTTCTGCCTATATTGAAAACCTGTGTAAGCAGGGTTGCAAACAGGTTTATGCTATTCTTAAACAGGCAGAAAACAACCAGACCATCAAAGAACTCGATAGTTTTAGCCCGTCAGAGAAGGGGTTAATTATCTGCGCATTGTCAGATATTATGTCGGTTTACAGCAAGGGAACCTCTGATAAAAAGTAAGAACGCTACCCGTCATCTGTCTGCTCTCGGGTAATAATACTATTGTGCTTTTCCACCGCAACAATTTCCGGTGTTTCAAAACTAATTCTGCCCAATACACCGCTACGTATTTCATGAATCAGAATTTCTGCTGCACGTTGCCGGTCTACCTTTCCCCCACCCTGTAAACAACCACGTTTGCGACCCAGCGCATCCAGTAATTCGGTTGCTGACTGCGGCAACTGTTTTAATTTATAACGTGTCAGTAATAAATCAGGATAATACTGCAACAGATAATCGGCAGAGAACATAGCAATATCTTCATAGTCAATAGCCGTATTTTTTATCGCGCCAGTTATCGCCAGACGATAACCACTGTTTACGTTATCAATTTTTGGCCAGAGGATACCAGGGGTATCCGATAGCGCAATACCCCCGTGAAGAATAATTTGCTGCTGGGAGGAAGAAACATTTTTGGTTACTGCCGGTTCATCACCTACCTTTGCTGCGGTTCTTCCGGCCAGGATATTAATCAGGCTTGATTTACCTACATTCGGTATACCTAGAACCATAATTCGAATATTCTTTACTGCCGAATTTCGCTGCGGCAGTAGTTTTTGACACAGAAGCGGCAATTTTTTGATTTTTTCCGGTTCTTTATTATTTATCGCCTGAGCTTTTACCCCTCGTTCCTGTTCCAGTTGATCCAGCCAGTATTGGGTAATTGTCTCATCGGCCAGATCACTTTTATTTAACAGTTTGATGCAGGGTCGATGCCTGCGTAAATCGGCCACCATTGGGTTTTCACTACTAAAGGGAATACGTGCATCCATAACCTCTATTACCAGATCAATATCCGACATTGCCTCTGTAATATTTCGGCGGGCCTTATGCATATGCCCGGGGTACCATTGTACTGCCATGCCCAACCTGCTGTTCTGTAAAAACGGCTAGTTTACCGCAATAGCCAGTAATGTTTGCCTGTTGTTTCAACGCTGCACTATAAAAAAGCCACTGCCTTATTCAGCATCCCTCTGACGTATGGCCTGCTCAATAGCAACAGCACTCATATTCACCAGCCCCCGTACTGTTACCGATTGCGTCACAATATGTGTGGATTGATTCATACCCATTAATATTGGGCCAATGGTAACACCACCACCAAGAACCTTAAGCAGGTTAACGGAAATATTGGCGGCATCAACATCAGGCATAACCAGTAAATTTGCACTCCCTGTTAATTTTGAACCTGGATACAGTCGCTGACGTACCGCTTCAGATAAAGCAGCATCTGCATGCATTTCACCATCCACTTCCAGATCAGGTTCAGTCTCATGCAAAATAGCTACCGCCTGTCGGACTTTTAATGATGAGGCAGAAGGTGATGAACCGAAGTTAGAATGGGAAACCAGTGCAATTTTAGGGATGATACCAAAGCGTCGTATTTCATCTGCGGCCAGCAAAGTAGATTCAACCAGCTCATCTGCATCAGGACTCTGGGTTACGTGCACATCGCAGATAAAGAGTGTTCGTGCTGGCAGTAAATGAGCGACCAGTGTTGATGCCTGACGTATTCCCGGTGCCAGACCGATAATATCAATAAGTGTCTCCATATTACGCCTGAAACCTCCGATTACGCCGGTAATCATTGCATCAGCAACACCATTTTTTAGCATTAATGCTGCCAGTACAACATGGTTGTTACGCACAATATACTTTGCCGCTCCTGGCGTGGCACCATTACGACCCATCTGAGTATGATATTGACGAGCATAATCGGCGATATCAACCGACTTCTGCGGATCAATAACCTCTACGTCTTTACCAATACGTAAACGCAGCCCCAGTAAATGCATCCGCTGCTCAATGACTTCTATGTTACCAATCAGTACCGGTCGTGCCATTGTATTATCAATAATCTGCTGCACTGCCTGCAATACTCTGTCATCTTCACCTTCAGCAAAAACCAGGGTTTTATCACTTTTACAGACCTTATCAAAAATCGGCCGCATAAAAAACCCGGTATGATAGTTAAAATTTTGTAATTTTAGACGATATTCATACAGATTACTGATAGGACGTGTTGCCACGCCACTGTCCATTGCTGCCTTTGCTACCGCACAGGAAAGCTCTACCATTAAGCGGGGATCAAATGGTTTGGGTATCAGGTAATCCTTGCCGAAAATGTCAGCTTTACCGCCATAGGCTTCTATTACCCGATCGGAACTTTCCTGCTGTACCAGATCGGAAAGCGCCTTGACACAGGCCAGTTTCATTTCTTCATTGATTGTCGTTGCGCCAACATCAAGTGCTCCTCGAAAGATAAAAGGGAAGCACAATACATTATTCACCTGATTCGGATAGTCTGATCGACCGGTACACATAATAGTATCCGGCCGCACTGCCAGTGCATGTTCCGGTAGTATTTCCGGTTCCGGATTAGCCAACGCCATAACAAGAGGTGTATCGGCCATCTTTTTTAACATGACGGGTTTTAATACACCGGGTGCAGATAAACCCAGAAAAATATCAGCACCTTCTATTACATCATCCAGTGTTCTTGCCTGGGTATCAATCGCATAAACAGATTTCCATTTATCCATTTGCTGCTGCCGTCCTTTATACACGACACCAGCAATGTCAGTAACAATAATATTTTCCCTGCGCAAGCCAGCACTAACCAACTGGTTTAAACAGGCCAGAGCCGCAGCACCAGCACCCGACGCAACCAGTCGGACAGATTCGATTTTCTTACCGGCTACTTTTAGCCCGCTCAATACCGCCGCGGCAACAATAATGGCTGTGCCATGCTGGTCATCATGAAACACCGGTATGCGCATACGATCACGCAGTCGTTGTTCAATTTCAAAACATTCTGGCGCTTTTATATCTTCAAGATTGATACCACCAAAAGTTGGTTCCAGACTGGCAACGGTTTCTACAAACAGATCTATATCCGGCTGATTAATTTCAATATCAAAGACATCAATACCAGAGAATTTTTTAAACAGTACCGCTTTCCCCTCCATTACCGGTTTGGCGGCAAGTGGTCCGATATTACCCAGCCCCAGTACCGCACTACCATTGGTAACAACACCAACAAGGTTGGAACGAATACTGTATTTGGCTGCATTATGCGGATTATCAACAATCGCATTGCAGGCTGCGGCCACTCCGGGGGAATAGGCCATACCGAGGTCATGCTGAGTAGCCAGTGGTTTAGTTGAGCTTATTTCCAGCTTACCCGGAACAGGAAACTGATGGTAGTCAAGCGCATCGTTAAATTTTTCAGACATATCACCGCACCGCATATAATAGACAGGGGAATGCTGATTAATATAGCAGAAATAATCAGCAGCAGTTCTGGCAAAATACTTACTGCCATAGGCTTAGTGTAGTGACAACTGGTAAAGTTTTTCTGTTTTATTTAAGAAAGTTACCAAAAGGATGGATGAGAAGGATAAGTATCCTTTTTATCCGTTTCGGTAATATTACCTGGTTTGATTGAACAGGAGACTTCCTGAAAATTACCGCGCCTCGTAAACATAATGACCTACTCCATATTTACAGCCATTTTCCGGACTGAACATGCCCTTACACATACTGAAATATCGGTTCCAGTACTCAACTTCTTCAATGTTAATGACGGCAGGATATAAATCTTCAATTGCACTCCAGAATTGTCTGTGCCAGTGCTCAAGCGTGCGTAGATAATTTTTTCCATTGATAAACCAGCTCTGGCTAAATGCAAGATGGGTATTATGTCGTCTACCTTCTGCGTAGGGCCAGATATGACCACCAGGAAAATAATCCCCAATCATGCTATCGTCAGCGTTCAATAAACGCGGAATGGTATCAACTGAAACAATATAATGGGTTATACACTTGCCGCCGGGTTTCAATACCTGTGCAACTCGTCTGAATACCTCATCCATATTTGTTACATGTTCAAACATACCAAGAATAATAACGCGGTCAAGTGAGTGCGGTGGTAGTTCATCTTCGCTTACATCTTCAAAATATTTCTGAATCAGACTAAACCGGTCATTATCAAACGGATTATCATCCGATAGTAATTCTTCACGGATATAGCGTGTCTGTACCGGACTGGGATTAATGCCAATAACTTTTATCTGTGGAAATTTTTCCAGTAAATATTTTGACAGCCCACCAAAACCACAACCTAAATCCAGAACGGTCTGACCATCTTCAATCTGGGCTCGTTCAATAAGCAAGTCAAATTTATTTTTATGTGCCTGTACCAGTGAAATGTCTTCTGCATTATCTGATTCTGTAGCATTAAAACAGGCGCAGGTGTAAGCGAGATAATCGTCATCAAGAAAAGCACGGTAAACCCGTTCATCCTGATTATAACTAACATCAATTGATTTTTTTTTGGTTGCAACCGCAGCAATACCACCTTCAAAAGAGGTAACACCATAGGTTTCAGGAATTTCTCTGTTCCCTTCCCAGCGTTTAAATTCCCGGCTAAAATAACGTTCCATCTGCATTTCAAATTTTTTGGTTTCAGCCGAACCATATTGATGGATTCTATTATCAGCTAATTTTTTCATTGCAATTTCAGACATTTTTTTCACTCAAAATAAAAGATATTTAATCACAGGATGGATAAAAATGACACTTACTGTTAAAGATCGTCGGCCGCAGGGATGCGGGTATCAAGCTTACATGGATGTATTTACAGCGTGTCATGAACAGTAAGTATACTTTTCATCCGTTTCAGTAATAGATTTATTTATACATTGTAATTCTACGGCTAAAAGTATTTTTTAGATCATATTATCGCGGTAATTTTTTAACACCAGTACCGCATTAAGACCACCAAAGGCAAAGGAACTGGACATGGCTATATCAACATGCTGTTCCCTTGTCACACAGGGAACATAGTCAAGATCACATAATGTATCTTTATCAGTATAATTAGCAGTAGGAGGAATCCGATTATGCTGTATAGCCAATATCGTTGCAATTAACTCTAGCGCACTGGACGCTCCCAATACATGACCGTGCATGGATTTAGTGGATGAAATCGGGATGCTGGGTGCGAATTTTCCGAATACTTTATGAATGGCCTGTGTTTCCGCAATGTCATTCATTTTGGTAGCGGTACCATGTGCATTGATATAATCGACCTCATCAATGGCCACGCCAGCATGCTGTAATGCTTTGCTCATTACCGCAGAAAGTCCATCAACATCCGGACGGGTAATATGCCCGGCATCGGAGGACATGGCACAGCCGGCAAATTCAGCATAAATATGTGCGCCCCGTTGTTTCGCATGTGTTTCTGATTCCAGTACCAGCATACCGGCCCCTTCACCTAATACCATGCCTGAGCGATTTTTACTAAACGGTCTGCAGGTGTCATTTGACACGACACGTAACGCCTCCCAGGCTTTTAACAGACCGTAGGTGAATGGTGCATCGGTTCCGCCTACCAGTGCGATATCTGAATGACCGCCCTGTATCATCATACTACCCTGTGCAATGGCATGTGCACTGGATGCGCAGGCAGTTGCCAATGAGAAAACCGGCCCTTTTATGCCGAGGTGACGGCTTACCATGCTGGCAGCGGCACTGGGCATACCCTTAGGAATGGTTAATGGATGTGTACGTGTGCGTTGTTTTTTATATAACTGCTGATAAGTTGTTTCATCCGTGTGTTTACCGCCACAGCCACTGCCGATAATCGCTGTCGCCTTTCTAACGGTTTCATCACCGGCGCTAAACCCTGCATCAAATAATGCTTCACGCGAAGCAATAACGGCAAACTGTGAAAAGCGATCCAGCAGCGATAACTCATCCACATTGAAATACTGCTCACAGTCATAATCCGGTACCATTGCCCCCATGGCAATATTAACGCCATCCATTTTCGGGAGCAGGGGTCTGATAGCTGACTGCCCCTGACTGAGCGCAGACCAGAATGCTTTTGTATTTAAACCCGAACCACAAATAGCACCCATACCGGTAATAACAATACGTGTATTCATGAATTAACCCATTAACCTGGCAATCCGGCCTGGAGTCTTTTCAGGCGGCGACAGCATTACGTAATATGTCTATATTAGTAACAATATCCGCCACAGTATGCATTGATTCAATCAACTCATTGGGAATTTCGATATCGTATTCTTCCTCAAGGTCATATAGAACCGTTATGGCTTTAAGTGAATCCAGCCCCAGATCCTCCAGTCGTGCATCCATAACGATATCCTGCAATGGGCAATCGACTGTATTACTGATTATTTCAGCTACTTTAGAGAGTGTCATAATGGTTTATTTTTTGTAATTTAATTTTGTTATTTATATTTTTATGATTTTACCAATCAGTGATGGAGCCTGTTTTATAACCTGACAGAGAAAAATCATTACAACATCTGCAATATGAGAAAGCAGTAAAATTTAATCACTGTGAATTTATATTGTGTACATTGTGTCAAACATATTAACACTAATAAATTTAAAAAATTCTTCCCTTTTACAAAGTTTTAAAAAGTTTTACAAAAAAGTAGATACTTTAAACTAATTTCATAAATCATTGATAACTCATCACTTGACAAGATAAAATAAAAGGCGCTTTATATAACGTAATGGATTGCTACTTATTATAACCAGAGTGGTGAACATGATCAGGTAAAGTCTACTGGTAATGTTAACGGTTAAACAATGAGCAATGAAATAATGATTTTTGATTCAGATTTAGTGGACGATAGCAATGAAATAAATCGTGATGAACTGGTTACAACGAATGTTAACTTTACCCAGCTCGATACTCGCTATGATTCAACAACACAATCAATCTGGTGCTGGCTTCACCCGCAACCACGTCCCTGCCTTAACCCGACCTTGCTCAATGAACTTGAACAATTACAGTGTCGCCTGAGAAATTTATACAGTACTCATTCTCAGCGAACATTTAAACATCTTATTATCGCATCACGCTCACCGAAAATTTTTAACCTTGGCGGTGACTTAACTCTCTTTACCTCACTAATTAGAAACCGAGATGAAGCCAGGCTTCAGCAATATGCGCATCGTTGTATTCAGCTTGTTCATCAGAACATGAACAATCTTGATTTACCTATTACACTTATTGCATTAATTCAGGGACAGGCATTAGGCGGGGGGTTTGAATGTGCCTTATCCTGCGATGTTATTATTGCTGAACGTGAAACCCATATGGGATTTCCTGAAATTCTATTTAATTTATTCCCAGGTATGGGTGCCTATAATCTGCTTGCTAAACGTATTGGCCCCAGCCTCGCTGAACGTATGATTCTCAGTGGCAGAACCTACTCTGCCGAAGAACTATATGAAATGGGTGTGATTGATATACTGGCAAAAGCCGGGAATGGTATCAATGATACCAAACGTTATCTCAAACATCACATGCGTAACAATAATGCAATTGAAGCCGTTAAAAGAGCGGGTAAAATCGCCAACCCGATTACCGAACAGAATCTGATTGATATTGTTGATATCTGGGTAGAAGCTGCCATGAACCTGACTGAAAAAGACCTTGCCAAAATGGAAAGGCTTATTCATGCTCAGAATATTGTTAACAATAAAATAACGAATAAAAATGAAAAACATCCTCTTGTCATCAGACAGGGAGACTGGCGCAGGAATAATGAAATAGAATTTCCACTGATCACACATCTGGGGGAAAGTGTATTACGCGATCGCAGACAACACCATGCTTGCCGACGCAGTGCCTGATACATACTAAGGAGAACGGTAATTAGTAAATCAGAAAAACAGCTTTAAACCCTTTGTAGCAATGTATAATGGGTTATGCCTGTTATTATTTTTAAATTAAAAAACGTTCCTGATGATGAAGCTGACGATATACGCGAATTGCTATGCCAGCATAATATTGACTTTTACGAAACCGCAGCGGGTAATTGGGGAATATCTATGCCTGCTATCTGGATAAAACACAATCAATACAAAGAACAGGCAAGAGAACTCATCGAAAATTATCAGGCACAACGCACCGAACAGGCACGCGCATTGTATAACCAGCGTAAATATTATGGCACACAGAAAACATTAAAAGATACTTTTCTGCATAACCCACTACGGCTACTTATTTATTTTTTCGCTATAGCACTTATCCTGTACCTGTCATTAACATGGATTTTTGATTTAATGAAGCGATAAATGGCAGAGGATATTACACTTTTAATACTGGCACCCAATCATTTGAATTTCGTGGCCATCAAATTCAATAAAATCACCTGAAATAATTTTTCTGCGTTTACGTTTTTCGATCTCACCATTCACGCAAACTTCCCCTTCTTCAATAACATATTTGGCTAACCCGCCACTATGTACCAGTGATTCAAATTTGAGCACCTTGTACAGCTCCACCTGCTCTGCGTTCATCTGTACATAACGTATAGCCACTGTATTACCCTGCCCTGCTTATAAAGGCTTATGGCAAATATGTCATATCCTGCCCACAACACGTGGGTGATTTCACCATACCATGATCATCCGGACACTTTGAAACACAAACAACGGTTCCATCCTCAGTTGTTACTGAATCATGCACTAGTTCTTTACCACACTCTGCACAGGTCATTGAACCTATCCCCATACCACAAACTTCACATTTATAAGCCATTTTCTTCTCCTGAATTTAAGGAACTTCTACCTTTTTAGCTAAGAAACTTCTGAACAGGTCGTGAATGAACATCTTAAGTCCAGAATTTTCAATCACCGTGCTGCTCTGGGCACTTGAAGGTTAATCATAGCACCCAGGCTTGTCCAGAGAGATTCCCTGATATGATTATAAAGGTTTGATGAGGGAAATAGATACAAAATCACGTTATGATTTTGTCACAGTTAGAAGATTAACACGCTTTTGCCACAGAAGAAGTTGCTAACCTGTTAATCCAAAATATAAAATGGCGCGCCTGGAGAGATTCGAACTCCCGACCGCTCGGTTCGTAGCCGAGTACTCTATCCAGCTGAGCTACAGGCGCATAATTTTAAGGACGCAATTATCATGGTTTATGTAGCTAAGGTCAACGCCAATTAAGATTTAATTGATAAAGATGTAAGTTGCTTATATCTCAATCTTCTATATTTTTATCAATACACCAGAAAAACGCTGGTAAAATCACTTCACCTTGTTCCTTAGTTACCGAAAGAGGGATTATTCGCGCTGTCCTGCGCTCACCCCTTCGGGGCCATCAACAAAAAACGTTGATGTTAAAAATTGCTCCCGGCAATTTTTTCGAACCGAGGCTTCTCATCAAAGCCTCTCAATCCTCTATATTTTTATCAATACACCAGAAAAACGCTGGGGTATTGATAAAAATATGGCGGAGAAAGAGGGATTCGAACCCTCGATGAGGCTATAAACCCCATACTCCCTTAGCAGGGGAGCGCCTTCAGCCGCTCGGCCATTTCTCCGTTATTTTCTAACACTATTTGCTTCTACACCGTCCGCTACTTACTGAACCAGGCGCTCCCCTGCCGGAAAGCGCGTTACTCCGGACTTCCTGTCCTTCACCCTGCGGGTGTTAGTAAAAAACACTAACATGTTAAATCGTTCCTGACGATTTAATCAGCCGCTCGGCCATTTCTCCGTTATTTTTAACACTAAAAAAGACAGGTACGCATTTGCACTCGGGTGCGAAGCATACCTGTCTTCGGATAGCAGGTAAAGTACTTTTATATTGAATTACGCAGAGGTTGTCGCATTTTGTTCTGCTTTAATTCTTTCGTAAATTTCTTCACGATGAACTGCTATCTCTTTAGGCGCATTGATACCAATACGAACCTGGTTACCTTTTACACCAAGCACAGTTACTGTTACGTCATCACCAATCATCAGCGTTTCGCCGACACGTCTTGTTAAGATCAACATTTCCATTCTCCATGTTGCGTTTTAGATTATCAGATAGGAACGATAAACAGCGCGAGAGTTCATCCCTCCTACGGCTCCAGTTATTTAGACACAGTGGACATGTGTTTACCAACCCAAAGCGGGCGGTAAGTCAGGGTTGACTGGCCGATTTATAACAGCCAAACCGGGTCATCTACCTGGCAGCGCCTATTCTACTGATTTTTAAAGTATCCGTCACTATCTAATCCGAATGCCTCATGTAAACTTCTTACTGCCAGCTCAAGGTACTTTTCTTCGACCACAACAGATATCTTGATTTCGGAGGTTGAAATCATACGGATATTAATATTTTCTTTTGCCAGCGTATCAAACATGGTATTGGCAATCCCGGCATGTGAGCGCATACCAACACCAACCAGTGATATTTTAACAATGCTATCATCACCGATCACTTTTTGTGCACCAAGTGTCTGTTTTACCTGCCTGAGCAGGTCATGGGCAACTTCATAATCACTGCGATTGATGGTAAAAGTAAAGTCTGTGGTACCATCATCACCGATATTTTGTACAATCATGTCGATTTCGATATTGGCATTGGTAACCGAACCGAGTATTTTTGATGCGACACCGGGCTGATCCGGTACACCGGTAATGGTTAGCTGTGCTTCATCTTTATTAAAGGCAATACCCGAAATTAACGCCTGTTCCACGTCATCTTCCTCCAGTGCGATTAATGTCCCCTTACCTTCTTCAAAGGCAGATAATACACGTAAAGGGACATTGTATTTGCCGGCAAATTCTACCGAACGAATTTGTAGGACTTTTGAACCCAGGCTGGCCATTTCCAGCATTTCTTCAAAAGTAATATAATCCAGCTTTCTTGCTTTAGGCTCGACTCGTGGGTCGGTGGTATAAACCCCGTCCACATCTGTGTAGATCTGACATTCATCGGCATGTAAGGCGGCAGCAACGGCAACGGCGGTAGTGTCAGAACCACCACGTCCCAGTGTGGTGATATTTCCTTCTTTATCTACGCCCTGAAAACCAGCGACTACCACCACGCGGCCTGCATCCAGATCGGCTCTAATGCGATCACACTGAATATCTTTTATGCGAGCTTTACCATGAACATTATCAGTCAGCATACGAATTTGAGCGCCCGTGTAGGAGCGCGCTTCACAACCACGGTCTATCAGTGCCATGGTTAGCAAGGCAATAGTAACCTGTTCTCCGGTAGAGACCAGCACATCCATTTCGCGCGCATACGGTTTTACACTGATTTTATTCGCCAGCTTAATCAGACGGTTGGTTTCACCGCTCATGGCCGACACGGCAACCACGATTTTATCACCTGCGTTAGCGCGTATGACCACCTTATCGGCTACCTGACCGATTTTTTCTATGCTACCAACCGATGTGCCACCGTATTTCTGAACAATTAATGCCATGAAGATGTATTAACTTGTGTATCAAGACTGAAACGATGGAGTATATAAGTTATAGCTAATTCATGCAATAAATCAGTGTCATGATGCGGCCTGTTTTTTCTACTTATGATCTTACACACTTATTTTACAACAAGCTGTAGAGAATCAACCCCCTGGAGATTCAAAAACAACGTCAAAACTTTTTACCTCCGTGTCCATTTGCGTTTATCTGTGGAAAAATCATAACTGATTCTGCAACCAGCTCTTTGCCGCTGCCAGTGCCTGTGGAATAGTGGCTGGATTGGTGCCACCTGCCTGTGCCATATCGGGGCGACCACCACCCTTACCCCCCACCTCTGCGGCAGCAATATTAACCAGCTCACCGGACTTGACCCGGTTGGTAATATCGCTGGTTACTCCGGCGATAAGTTTTACCTTACCGCCATCTTCAGTCGCCAGCACAATGGCTGCGGTACCGAGTTTATTTTTTAACTGGTCAAGCGTATCGCGTAACGTATTGCTGTCTGCACCATCGAGTTTTGCCGTCAGTACTTTTACTCCATTTATATCTTCAGCCTGTGCACTTAAATCATTGCCCGCCTGTGAGGCCAGTCTGGCTTTAAGTTGCGTCAGTTGCTTATCCTGTTCGCGCAGACGACTGATGAGTTGTTCAACTTTAGTATTAACTTCATCACGGCTACTTTTTAGCATGACTGCCAGAGCGTCCAGTTGCCGGTCTTTCTCTTCCACTCTTTTTACTGCAAGCTCGCCGGTTACCGCTTCAATCCTGCGCACGCCGGATGCAATACCCGTTTCAGTGGTAATCTTGAATAATCCAATATCCCCGGCTCGATTAACATGTATCCCGCCGCACAGTTCAGTGGAAAAGGTTTTATTTTCCTGTTCATTACCCATTGAGACGACACGTACGACATCATCGTATTTCTCGCCGAATAATGCCATCGCACCCGTTTCCCTGGCATCCTCCAGACGCATTTCTTTTACCTGTACCCGTGTATTACCCCGAATTTGTGCGTTCACTATCCGTTCTATTTTCTGCAACTGTGCCGATGCTATCGGCTCAAAGTGTGAGAAATCAAACCGCAAATGCTGCGCATCGACCAGTGATCCTTTCTGTGCCACATGATCGCCCAGAACCTGACGCAATGCGGCATGCATCAGATGGGTAGCAGAATGGTTACGACTAATCGCTCGCCGACTTTTATCATCAATTTCAGCCGTAATATTGTCACCCTGACTAAGACAACCGGAAACCACTTCGCCGATATGTAAAATACTTTTACCCTGTTTCTGCGTATCAGTAACCTTAAACACAGCCTGAGCATTCTCCAGTTTCCCGGTATCACCAACCTGACCGCCCGACTCACCATAAAATGGGGTTTCATCCAGCACGACAATACCCTGGTCACCTGCCTGTAGTACATCAACTTCTTCTACACCCGCATAAAGCTGGAGAACAGTACCCGCCTGTTTTATCTGCTGATAACCGGTGAAGGCACAATCACAGTTCACCTGCAACACCCGGTTATAATCCACCCCGAACTGACTGGCACTGCGACCACGTTCACGCTGAGCTTCCATGGCCTGCTCAAACCCGGCTTCATCAATTTCAAGACCGCGCTCACGGGCAATATCAGCAGTCAGATCAAGCGGAAACCCATAGGTATCATAGAGCTTAAACAGAGTTCTACCGCGAATAATATTACCTTCAAGCCGGGCGATATCATACTCCAGTATTTTCATTCCCTGATCCAGCGTTTCTGCAAAGCGTTCTTCTTCACGTTTAAGCACACGTTCAATGTTTTTTTGCGCTGCAACAAGCTCTGGGTAAGCATCACCCATTACCTCAATTAATGGTTGTACTAGTTTGAAAAAAAACAGATTATTCATACCAAGCTGATACCCATGTCGGCATGCTCGACGAATAATACGGCGTAACACGTAACCCCGTCCTTCATTAGACGGTATCACGCCATCAACAACAAGAAAGGAACAGGAGCGGATGTGGTCTGCAATTACCCGCAGAGATTTGTCTGCCAAATTGGTACCATTGGTTACCTTCGCCGCCGCCTTTATCAGATGTTGAAACAGGTCAATGTCGTAGTTATTATGTACCTTCTGCAAAATAGCCGCCAGACGTTCCAGCCCCATGCCGGTATCAACAGACGGAGCTGGCAATGGCTCCATTTTGCCACCTGAGCCACGATTGTATTGCATAAACACCAGGTTCCATATTTCAATATAGCGGTCACCATCCTCTTCAGGCGTGCCCGGCGGCCCACCTGGAATATCTTCACCATGGTCATAAAAAATTTCGCTACAGGGACCACAGGGACCGGTATCGCCCATTGCCCAGAAATTGTCACTTTCATATTTTTTGCCCGGTTTATCACCGATACGGCTAAAGCGATTTTTATCGATGCCTATTTTATTCAGCCAGATATCTGCTGCTTCCTCATCTTCAGCATAAACCGTCACCCAGAGATGTTCGGCGGACAGGCCAACAACATCCGTTAAAAACGTCCAGGCATAACGAATGGCATCTTCTTTAAAGTAATCACCAAAACTGAAATTACCCAGCATTTCAAAAAAAGTATGATGGCGGGCGGTATACCCCACGTTCTCCAGGTCATTATGTTTACCGCCAGCACGAACACAGCGCTGGCTACTGGTAGCTCGGGTGTAAGAACGTTTCTCTCGACCCAGAAAAACCTCCTTGAACTGCACCATGCCGGCATTGGTAAATAGTAAAGTCGGATCATTTGCTGGGACCAGTGAGCTGCTGGCCACAATTTCATGACCCTTCTCTTTAAAGAAATGGAGGAATTTATTACGCAACGCCGAACTACTAATCATTATATTATTTACTTTAATATCATCTTATAATTATTTGAATTATATGTTATTTTCTCATTTTTTACTGAAATAGATAAAAAGGATACTTATTGTTCAAGACACGCTGTAAATACATCCATGTAAGCTCGACACCCACATCCCTGTGGCTGACGGTCTTGAACAATAAGCACCCTTTTTATCCATCCTGTTAGGATATATGCAATAGTATTACTGATATCAAGTTATCCATAGAAATTTACCAGGAACGAAAATACCTTAATTTTGGCCAATCTGTTTATTTGATGACCTGCCTGATCATCTCCAGAGTAAATCCGCGATATTGTAAAAAACGAATCCGCTTTGCCCTGTCAGTATAATCACTGCTATCTGTATTTCGATATTTTTTTACAACCTGCTGCTGCAATAGTGTTAGCCAGTTGATACTGCCAGTATTCAGATGTTGCTCAATCAGATGATCTGCTACACCGCGTTGCTTCAGTTCCCTCTGAATACGAACCGGACCGTACCCTTTTAACTGTCGCAGACGAATATAGGCTTCAGTAAAACGCAGATCAGACAGCAGATCGGCATGCTGCAACTCGACAATAGCCTGAGTGATTTCCTCTGCTACAAATTCACGTTGTACCAATTTCTGCTCTATCTCATGCACAGAGTGTTCCCGCCTCGCAAGCAGGCGCACAGCAGATGCTTTAGCCGTTGCCTTTTTCGTTTTCAACAGGGCGCACGTAAGAATGCAGATTAAGAAAACTCAGGCTTCTTCAAGTGCCTGTTTTTGATCATCTTTCTCATTGACGACCCGTTTTTTTAATAATTTATCACGTAACATCTGTTCGATATCATTTGCAATATCCGGATTTTCCTTAAGAAAAGTTCTGACCTTTTCCTTACCCTGACCAATCTTATCACCCTGATAACTGTACCAGGCACCGGCTTTTTCGATTAGTTTATGTTCCACTCCCAGGTCAATCAGCTCGCCTTCACGTGAAATACCTTCACCATAAATAATTTCAAAATGTGCCAGTTTGAATGGTGGTGATACCTTGTTTTTCACCACTTTTACCTTGGTTTCATTACCAATAATTTCATCGCCTTTTTTGATAGCACCGATACGGCGTATATCCAGACGGACAGACGCATAGAATTTTAGCGCATTGCCACCAGTAGTCGTTTCCGGATTACCAAACATTACGCCAATTTTCATACGTATCTGGTTAATAAAAACAACCAGTGTATTGGAGCGTTTGATATTACCAGTAAGTTTACGCAACGCCTGAGACATCAAACGTGCCTGCAGTCCCATGTGGGAATCACCCATATCGCCTTCAATTTCTGCTTTAGGCGTGAGTGCTGCAACCGAGTCGATTACCACAATATCTACCGCACCAGAACGCACCAGCATATCAGTAATTTCCAGTGCCTGTTCCCCTGTATCGGGTTGGGAAACCAGCAGTTCATCTATATCCACACCCAGTTTTGCGGCATATTCCGGATCAAGTGCATGTTCTGCATCAACAAAAGCCGCCGTACCACCCGCTTTCTGCATTTCAGCAATAACGTGCAGGGTTAATGTGGTTTTACCTGAGGATTCCGGTCCGTATATTTCAACAACCCGGCCTTTTGGCAAACCACCGATACCTAATGCGATATCCAGCCCCAGTGAACCGGTAGAAATGACTTCAATATTTGGAATTGCACCATTGTCGCCCATACGCATAACAGATCCTTTGCCAAACTGTCGTTCAATTTGTGATAAAGCGGCAGCTAGCGCCTTTTTACGATTTTCGTCCATTCAAGACCTCTCTATGGTGTTTCGTATTGTCTGAAAGGTACGATTATCACATAGAAAATTACGATCAGATAGGGTGAAATGCTGAATATTTTTAGAAAAAGCCTGCCGGAATGAATTCTGGCAGCATAACTACACGGTTATATTAAGTTTTTTAATCAGATCATACAGGGTAGGCCGACTTACCCCCAGCAATTCTGCTGCAGGTGCCACTTTGCCGTTAACATGCGATAATGCTCGCAGGATAGCCTGATGTTCAACCTTTTCACGAATATCTTTCAGATTAAAGTTCATCGTTTCCGCTCCGATTCTATCCAGTTCCAGATCAACCGATGAAAGCTGTTTACCGTCTGTCATAATAACCGCACGTTTGATACGATTCTGTAGTTCGCGGACATTGCCCGGCCATGAATAGGTTTCCATTGCACTAAGTGCATTCTTGGTAAAACCTCGTAGTTTTCTGCCATGATCATGATTAAACTTGTCAAAAAAGAAGCGGGCAAGCACGATCACATCTCCCTCGCGGTCACGTAACGGAGGAATTTCTAGAGGAATTTCACTGATTCGATAAAATAGATCTTCACGAAATTCACCCTGATCTATCCTTGCGCGTAAATTCTGGTGGGTGGCACAAACGACACGTACATTGACCGATATTGGTGTATGACCACCTACTCTTTCGATAACTCTTTCCTGCAGAAAACGCAATAATTTTGCCTGCAATGAAAAAGGAAGATCACCCATTTCATCAAGGAACAGCGTACCACCTTCGGCATATTCAATCTTACCAATGGTCTGCTTGTTGGCACCGGTAAACGCCCCTTTTTCATAACCGAATAATTCACTTTCAAGCAGAGTTTCCGGGATAGCCGCACAATTAATCGCAACAAAATTTCCCGCATTGTTTCTACCCAATGTGTGCAGCGCTCTGGCACATAATTCCTTACCCGTACCACTCTCCCCCAGCAAAAGCACCGTAGCATCTGAAGGGGCGACTTTCTCAACCGCTTTACAGACACCCTGCATTTGTGGACTACAGGCAATAACACCATCAAAAGGTTCATGGATCTTGTCCTGCTGTAGACGTTGATTATCATCTTCAAGTTCCAGCAGACGAAATGCACGATTTACAATCAGAGTGATAATTTCAGGCTCGAAGGGTTTTGCATAAAAGTCATAGGCACCAAGTCCAATGGCCTTCACTGCATTATCGCGATCATTCTGCCCGGTAACAACAATTACCTGTATCTCCGCATCAATCTCAAGAATTTGCTCCAGTGCTGTAAAACCTTCAGAGGGATCATTTTCATTCGGTGGCAATCCAAGATCCAGAGTAACCACCGCTGGATGATACTTTTTTACCTGTTCCAGCGCCGATTCACGATCATTAGCAAGCAAAACTTCATAGTTTTCGAAACACCATTTAATCTGACTTTGAAGACCAAGATCATCCTCGACAACAAGTAATTTATTATTATTCATAATTATTTTTCAACATATACTCTCTGAATTGTCGAAATATCTTACACGGTAAATCAGATTATGCAATCTTCCCTGGTTACAGGCAGTCGAAAATCAGCAAAATATGCCCGTCAAATAGCAACGTTAACTATCAGATGGATGGGATCGCTACAATAAAGCATGACCCTTCATTTACCCGGCTGGAAACTTTAATTTCACCACCTAATGCAAGAATGATTTCTCTTGCCTCATAAACACCTATCCCCATTCCCTTGCTCCCCTTGGTTGTTTTAAACGGTTTAAAAAGACAGTTTTTCATAAAATCCTCCTCCATGCCACAACCTGTATCAACAACCTCAATAATCACCCTGTCCGTACCAGTTTTTTGTGTAATAGTTATTTTACCGTTGTCACTCGTAGCATCCTGGGCATTTTGTACCAGATGACCCAGTATGGAAAGCAACTGGTTTTTATCAGCTTTCACACTACAGGTATGGGATTCACAGATCAGAACGGGGACAGGCTTGCCACCGGAAATCTCACGCTGATGTACCAGTTCCTCCAGTACCTTGATTACATCCACCCTGCTGGAATTATTTGTACTGGATTTTCCCCGTAATACCTCCATCATTTTATTCATTTTACTGACAGAATTATTAATTGTCTTAAATACATCTTCCATAAATAGTGGATTATGCATATGTTTTTCTGCATTACTGGAAATCAGGGTTAACTGGGCAATAAGGTTTTTAATATCATGTACTACATAGGTAGAAACCTTATTAAAACTTTCAAATTGTTTGGCTATTGCCAATGCTTTGGATGCATTTACCTGTTCAATGAACGTTGCCACCTGTCTGGCCGCTGTTTTCAGCAAATCACTATCTTCCCAGTTAAATGACTTCTGCCGAGCCGGTACATGTTTGAGTACAATAAAGCCGATTAATAATTCATTATTAATTAATGGCACAATTAACCAGGGTCGGATTGTTTTAATCCAGTCCGGTAATTCAAGAAAACCGAGGCGATTATAGACCTGAGGCTGTTGTTCAAATTCGTCCACACTGATAACAAACTCATTATCCTCCATAAATTTTGGTAATGATGACCCAGCTGGTTGCCGTTCTTTCACAACGGGCATTTCCCAGCTATCAACGCAATAAAAAAAACCATCCTCTTTCCTTAACCACAACATTCCCCCAGGACTTTCGATAATCTGTGCAATAGATTTAATTGATTTATGATAAATAGATCGATCATCACTGGTTGATGAAACCGTACGGATAAAACGCAGCCATTCTTCCCGGTAGTCATATTTATAAGGATAGAAATGTTTATTAACCAGCACATAAATTCGTGCTCGAATTCGTCGTGAAGAGAGAAACAATATTAAAATAAGAATGGTTGAAAATAGAAAAATAGCCTGCGCAACCAGTCCCCAGTTACCACCAAAATCTCTAACATAATACCCGGCAAACCCCATCACCATCAGGTAAATGCCGCTGGTTAGTAAAGCTGTGGTATGGAAAACAACACGACGTGATATAAATATTTCGGGTGACCACATCGGGTCACGTGATATACTGATACCCAGCAGTGGCACAATTAGTGCGTAAACAAATCCTCGTGTTTGCCAGAGCACTGGATCAATACGCTGGTACAACAGGCTATCTGAATACATATAAAAATCAAACAGGCTCATACCAAGCAGACCAATACAAAGATACTTAATAGTCCATCGTTGTTCAGTACGGGTGTTTCTATATACCTGCTCGATAAGCACAATGGTTAACACAGCCAGCAACAGGAAGATAAATGTCAGATAATCAGTTGCTTTAAATAAATGTACGCCATTCAGAAAATATTTAAGCGCAACAGGAATAAACAGAATAGCAATAAAAAGGCTGAAAATAATACGAACTCTACGTAATATCGTCGGGCTGTAGCGTTCTTTGTATGCAGTGCTGAGCAGACGTTCCAGTAAGAATAGCCAACTGGCGCTTTTTATATATTCCAGCGCATTAGGCGATAAATCTTTAATGCCTGCCAGTGCTTCAAAAACCAGGGCGACTGACCACAAACAGCTTGATGCCGTTGCAATTAATAATGCCAGTTTGGTTAAACCCTTATGTTTATCCGTCAGAAGAATAGCGAAAAAAACAAGATAGGTAAAAGCGCTAATGGAGTAACTGATTGCGCCTATATTCATATCACATAAACCATTTTAATAAAACTGAAATATGTAACTAACCTGTATAAGAACCTCTGATCAATAAGTGAAATTGTATCTAGCAAGCTGAATCATTCATAATCAATCAGAGACTCCATAACTATTTATATAGTGTTTTCCCTGCTGCTCTCAACCATGTCTCAGGTAAGCTAACGGGGAAGTAATAATATATTTATCAAAGGCTCTTTAAAGCAGCTTCAGCTTTGTCTTTTGCCGAGAAATTTTTATTATTACTCAAGCTCTTATCAAGATAGACCTTCGCATTAGCTTTATCACCCGTCGCTTTATAGGCCATGCCAAGATGATAATTAAATATATTAATATTTGGCGCAGTCTTAACTGCCTGTTTCAGGCTCTCGATGGCTGCTTTATAATCACCGGCTTTATAATATACCCAGCCAACTGTATCCTGAACGACCGGTTGTTTGGTCTGTTTGAGTTTATCCGCTAGCGCTTTGGCCTGCTTCAAACTACTTTTATCCTGCCGATGATCCGATAAAACAGAGGCCAGATTATTCATTGCCAGTAAATTATTCTTATGCTTTTCGAGTATCGATTCATAGGTTTTTACAGCATTATCATACTGTCCTGCTGCTTCATAGATAGTTGCCAGTGTGATCGAAAGTTTAATATTGTTACTAGCCTGACTACCCTGCTGTATAACTTTCAGTCTTTTGCCTTTCTTTCCCTGTTTATTATACAGATCAGCCAATAACATATAGGCTTCTGCCGTAGCAGGCTGCTGTTGAATGATTTCTTTTAATTTAGCTTCTGCTTTTACATTAGCTTTGGTGGACAGGTATATCTTTGCTAATAACAGTTTCAGGTCAACATCAGTCGGTGATTTCTTTATCGCAGCTTGAACTCGATTTATTGCATCACTGCTGTTTCCCGTATTAATTTGTATTGAAGTTAACAATTTTAATATCTGACGGTTATTCTTAACTTTTGCATAACCCTGCTTTAATAAATCGACCAGTTTTTTATTGTCTTTCTCATGTACCAGATAAGGGATGGATTGTATATAACCATTGGCATTAGCTGGAAATTGTTTTACCAGTTTTATCGCAACCAGTTTTGCCTGTTCAAATTTCTTTTGTTTATTTAACAGAGCCGCTTTCATTGATCGGACTTCGTAATTTGAATTGTCGATGGCCAGATAACTATCAACCATCTTTTCGGTATTAGCCATGTCTTTTATACTGCCATAATATTTAGCTAACTTCATTAATGCTTTGGGATTGGAGCGATTATTCTCAAATGCATTATTTAACACGGCTTTTGCCTGTTCTTTTTCACCCAGCGCCTGATGTGTGGCTGCCAGCAGAAAATAGGCATCAACGTTTGCAGGATCTTCCTTCACCACCACACGTAACGCAATGACCGCATTCTGATAAGCTTTGTTTGATATATCAATTTTAGCCAGTAGTAAATTAACTTTTGGATTATTCGGTGCAATCGCAATCGCATCGTGTAATTCTTTTAATGCTTCATCTTTCTGTTTCGCCTGCATATACAGTGATGCCAGCGCAATCCGGGAAGTTACACCGGTTACATCATCCGAAAAATCTTTTACCGCTGTTTTGAAAACCTGTCTGGCTTTGTCAGTGTTTTTGTCTAATACATATAATGTGCCCAGGCTGATTCTTAATTTACCCATGGCAGGTGATTTTTTGATTAAAGCCACCAATTCAGCTTCAGCCGCTTTATTACCCTTGACTGCCCGAATATATGTTGCCAGGGTTAACTGCCTGTCCACAGAATCCGACTTATTTTCTATCGCTGCGCGAAGGGTTGATTCGGCTTTTTGTTTGTCACCCGTTAGATTATAAAAAGCGGCAAGTTCTGTGTAACTGATAAAATCATCAGGTTTTTTTTGTAGTAAATTCTGATATATTTTTTCTGCCTTGGAATATTTTTTATTGCTTACCAGTACTTTTGCAAGTAGCCGGGTTAACTGTATATTATTTTTATCTTTTGCCAATGACTTTTCAAGCACATCAATGGCTTTTTCCGGCTGCTTCTTCTGTAGATAAAGATTGGCAAGAAAACTGGCATTTTCAACATGGGCAGGATCACGTTTAAAAATACTCTGCGAAATAGCCAGTGCTTCAGCTGGTTTTTTGTCAAAAAAATCAATCCCGGCTTTTAACAATAACCCATCAATGTTTTGTGGCTCTTTTTTAAGTATCAGATCACGTTTTTCTTTTGCTTTCGTTAGATCATGTGCCAGAAGCAGATAAAAACGCCCGAGTTTTGCCTGGTCAGCAAAATTATCCGGGTTTAACTCAGCCGCTTTGGAATAATTACCAAAGGCCTGACGATAATCTTTTTTCTGCTCATAAATTTTTCCCAGTTGAAAATAGGCATCACTGTATTTTGGGTCAATCTGTAATACATTTTTTAATTCGATACGGGCTTTATCCAGATTCCCCGCTGCAATCGACTGCTTGGCTTTTTCAAGATAAGCGTTTTTACGTTCATCGGCCCCGCCACAGGCGGTAATAACTGAAGCCGTAAAACAGATGAGTAACAGAATTTTAATAGTACGAGTCATGTTTGTACCTTAATTGCCTGGGTTTTTTATTTAAAAGATATGATATTATCAGATATGTGAATAAATCATTGCGAGTATAGTCTATTTTATGTTTTACATCATTGCTATTTCGTTAACTGTCGCTTAGATAATATAACCTTCACGCACCAGATACAGATATATTTCCTGTGCCGCCTGCATTGGCGTAAGATCTTCTGTATCAACACGAATTTCAGGCTGTTGTGGCAATTCATACGGGTCACTGATACCGGTAAATTCTGGAATAATTCCCTGTCTGGCTTTAGCATAGAGACCTTTTCTATCGCGTTTTTCACATTCTTCCAATGACGTGGCAACATAAATCTCAATAAATGCACCATATTGTTCAATTTTTTTACGTGCTTCACGTCTCATGATCGTGTAAGGCGCAATGGGCGCACAAATGGCTATGCCCTGATTTTTGGTAATTTCACTGGCAACATAAGCAATTCGACTCACATTGATCAACCGGTCTTTTCTGGAAAACCCCAGCTCACTGGACAGATTCAAACGCACGACATCGCCATCCAGTAAAGTGACGGGGCGTTGGCCTTCTTCAATAAATTTGGCGTAAATAATTCTTGCCAGGGTTGATTTACCCGAACCGGACAGACCGGTAAAAAACAGGGTAAATCCTTTTTCTGAACGGGGCGGACAAACTTTTTTCAGTACCGCCAGGACATCGGGGTAGCTGACCCAGACCGGTATATCTTCATTTGTGGCAATGGCATCAATAATCTTTTTATTAGAAAAAGATAGATTGCTGCAATGTGGATTATTTTCCAGCCTGCGTTCGATATAGCGAGATTTTTCTTCATCGTAGCATAGTTCTTCCATGACAATTATTTGAATTGCCAGCTCATCCGCAAATTGCTGGACATATTGTTGTGCACTGCCACTGGCATAAAAACGTCCGGCATTATCACGCACATTCGGCGGAGCGGCGTGTTCTGTGCCAACGATATAATGCGTACATCCATAATTCTGCCGGATAATGGCATTCATCAATGCTTCTTTAGGCCCGGCCATGCGCATCGCCACGGGTAATAATGACAAAGTAACCAGACTTTGAGGATAATGTTTCAGAATGGCCTGATAACAATGCACTCTGGCGTTATATTGCAGATCACCCGGTTTAGACATACCAATAACCGGGTGAATTAATATATGTGCATTGGCAGTTTTTGCCGCCCGCATGGTCATTTCATAGTGTACCCGATGCATGGGTTTACTAGTGTGAAAGGCAACAATATTTGACCAGCCTAATTTAACAAATTTTAAGCGTAAATCTTCAGGGGTATGGCGCAGGGTTTCAAAATCATAGGAAAAGGGTAATTGCACACCTTCGATCGTGCCACCAATATAAACATTGTTAACCGAATGATACAGATAATCGACGCCGGGATGAGCTGGATCCTGGGTGCCATAAATGGCCTGGGCTTCTTTGTGCTTATCCGGTGTCCAGATACTTTCAACCGTCAACGCTGCCGGCATAAAACCTTCGGTATCGCGTAAAGCCAGCCGACTACCTATGACAATATCTTCTGCCTCGTTTTCGGTGATATCAAGATAATAGGGAATGGGCCATAAAACACCATCAGGTAAACGGGTAGATGCCAGCACTGAATCATACATAGCTTCTGTCATAAAACCGGTTAATGGCGACAGACCACCATTCATTAACATTTCAAGATCACATTGCTGGCGCTGTGACAGGGTAATCGCCTGAAATTTTTCCGATTCCAGCTTTAGTGCTTCGGCGGCAGCTTCATCAATCAGACAGCTTTTTAACTCCCCCTGATAGGGCTTGATTAAATGATCCATAATTATTATTTTTATTGATTGTTTTTTCTGCCGGTCATGTCATTTGCATACTATATCAGAGCATCCTTAATCAAATCATCTTTAATACCTGGCTTTATTTAATACCGTACCGATAATATTAGTATTGGATAAATATTCAACGGCTGTTTTTAAATCAATTTCTCGACTGACATCATCTTCAACCACCAGCAGGGTTGCATCGACACAGGGAACAAAAGATAAAGTATCTGCCGTGCCAATAACCGCCGGTAAATCAAACAACACCATACGTTTCGGATAGCGTTCTTTTAGTTCCTCAACCAGTGAACACATTTTTGGTGAAGACAACATTTCTGCTGAATGTAATAACGGTTGTCCTGCTGGCAAGAGGACAAAATGATCGATATTCGCCGGTTTAATTAAAATATCTGATAAATCAATCCTGTTGTGCAAATAATCACTTAAGCCATACTTAGGTTGTATGCCAAAATGTTTGTGTAGCGCTGGCTCGCGCAAATTAGCATCCACCACAAGTACGGTATATTCAACTTCTTTGGCAATACTTATCCCCAGGTTAATCGCTGTCGTTGTTGCCCCCCCATCCGTACCGACACCTGCTATGGCCAGTGACTTCCAGTGGTTTTCTTCCATGCGCTGTACAACCTGGGTGCCTAAAATTTTAAACGCATCGGCATATGCATTATGTTTGTTTAAATTGATAATACGATTTTCAAGCTGCAAATCAATCGAGCTGTTTATTTGCTGCGTTTTTGTATATTTTATCGCCGAGACATCCGTGGTTTCATTTGCCTGTTGCGGCTGTCCGTCAGGCTTGCCTTCTCTTGTTGAACGAGCTTTATCGATCGCCTGTTGAATTTTTTCCATTACAAGATACTCAGTAGTTGGTAATAATCATTGGTCATAAAAATGGCTAATATCATTAAAAAATAACTTCTCAAGAGGTTAACAGTTCTATTTTTCGCAAAAGTCTGAACCATAAAACATCCAGCGGTGTAATAAAAAAATTGATGAACAATAATGCAAAAATAATCGTCAGAACAAATAAGATAATAATTCGTTTTCGTATGCGTTTTTTTCTGCTTATATCAGCCAGGTTTAACTCGTATGGTATAACTGATAAGGGTAATGTACCCAGTAATGTCTGTATGCTTTTTGCACCCCGCACGGTAGCACTGATCGCGTCGGAAACAAAAGCGAAACCAATACCACAACCACTCGCTAAAACAAGGCCAAGAAAAATAATAGCCGGACGATTAGGGCTAATCGGATCTTCGGGCAATGCTGCCGGGTCAATCAGTGTAAAGCGCTCACCTTTACTTTCTGACTCGAGTTGTCTGGCAAGATCTGCCTGCATTTTTTTCGCCTGAATATCCTGATAGCTGTTAACCGCATTATCATAATTACGCTTTAATACCAGATAATCACGTTCGACCTCAGGCGTTTTATATAAGTCCTTCTCCATTTGTGCAATCTTTCTCTTAAGTTGTACACGTTGGACAGTAATTGCCTTTATCTGGCTATTCACACCGTTCAGTTGTGCCTGTATGGTCAGATAGGCCGGGTTATCCGATTGCTGCTCAAGAGCCTGATTTTCAACTGAGTTGGCGGTTTTTTGATGATTCTGTTTAAGTGCCTGTTGCAGCGTTTTTGTTAAACTTGCAATTCTGCTTTTTAACGCAATAACATCGGGATGATCAGGAGTGTATTTCTTTTCGTCCTGTTTTAGCTCATAACGCAGGCTATCAAGCTCTTCTGCCAGTGCCGTGGTGTCATCCTCGGCATGCGTTTGTTTTTTAAGCAGCTCAATTGCCCGTTTCAACCGTATGACATCCGGGTGATGACTGGAATATTTTGCCCGGGCTGTCGCATATTGTGCCTGTAACGATTTTAACTGTGCAGCGGCATCGGGAATTGATGGATTGCCCGGATTCATCTGCGCCAGTTGGCTACTTAGATAAAAACGACGTTCATTTAATGAATTTAAATTTGTACTTAGTGTAGAAAGATCAGTTTCCATTTTCTCCAGAATCTGCATATTCAAGGTTTGCAGTTCCGGCAAAGAATCGGCATTATCCTGCTTGAATTTTGCCAGTTTAGCTTCCAGATCACTCATCTTCTTACTTAAACGTGCTGATTCCTGCTGAAAGAATTTTGCAGTATCGGCCGCTTTATGCGAACGGTTTGTTAAATTTTCATTCAAATATAATGACGATAATTTACTGGCAACCTGTTGCACCTGTGCCGGGAATTCACCATCATACGATACCGAAAAGGCAATGGTTGCAACCGTTGGCCGCCCTGTCCTCGGATCAACAACATCCGCACTAATAACATTCAGCCCCACATCATCCTGCATTTTTTCAATAATCTCATCGGTCGTCTCAAACTCACGTTCATTTTTGTAGAGATTAAATTTATCAATTATTTTTAACAGATTGGTTCGGGTCATTACCCGTGCCTGAATAGTTTGAATCTGCTGGTCAGCGTAACTGGTTACCGTGGACTGTACCAGATCAGACGGAATTTCCTGCTGTTCAATCAGTATGGTAGCGCTAGATTTATATTTAGGCGGAATAATAAAAGCGATAATGACCGTCAACAGAAATATGACCAACGTAATGGTAATAACTGTTGTTTTGCGTTTTTTTATTGCAATGAGGTAATCTTTTAGTTCTTTAGTCTGTTCTTCCATCTTTATATGTAGCTCAGCCAGTTAAGTAAATGATTGATGATAAGCTGTCAATATAATAGCTTATGAATAATTAAAATGTAGAGAAGGTCGGGAAATTATACGTCATGCCAAGATAAATTCTATTGGAAACAGGTACTTTTCCACTGGTATTTACGCCAGTATCGGTAAACTTACGTTGCACATAACGATAGGAACCATTTACTGACCAGTTTCTATTCAACGAATAGGACATCACCGTATCAAAGAATAAAACCTTGCGATCAGTGGAACGGGTACCCGTACCGATTGCAGTTACATCCTCATAGCGCCCTCTTATCCGATATCGCCATAATGCAGACAATTGATGGTTATAGTTCAGTTTGACTGTATCAATCTGGTTAAGCCCGCCAAATGAGTTCGTGGTATTGTCCCGACTGAGCCTGGCTTCTATCTGACCACTTTCCAGTTGCTGTTTTATTCCTGTATCCAGGACAAACCCCCTGTTATTAGAGCTAACATCTTGTGTCAACACAATAATATTACCAAAAAACTTAAAAGCCTGTGATACCTGACTACTTGTATTTTGTCGTGAAACACCAGCCGAAAAATCAGCCGATAGAACTTCCGTAAATTGATGCTCGATACCAAAACGAGAGGTTAATAAGGTATAGGTATAGGTATCATTAAGGCTTTTATAATCCAGAGACTGCAAACTCAGGGTGAGTTTATCTTTTTCTGTCAGGTTGTAAACAAATGAACCCGAGCCTGTCTTTGCTGTGTAGGGAGTAAATCCGGTATTTCCCGCATCAAAGTAGTCTACAGCGGAATAACTGTAGGATAAAACCAGTGCCAGCCGCTCTGTCAGCATACGAGTATACTGCGGCGTGATGCTCCTGTTTTTACGGTTTACTCTGCGCCCGACCAGACCAAAATCGGATGATTCTGTATTAAGGCTACTGTCCAGATCATAATTTGCATTCAGGCTGAAATTACTACGTTGGCCATTATAACGCCCGGTTAAATCCAGAAACTGATCATTACTACTGAGATCGTGGTTAGAATATTTATTACTCCGTATGCGCGCATTCAGATCCCCTTCCCATTGAGCTTCCTTAACAATCGCATCAATCGATGGTGTAACAGTGAGACTACTCACACTTTCTGGATTTTCACGCGTAACAAAAATATTATCGTCATATTTGGTACGGGCATCGACATCAGATTTCAGCGACCATTGCGCAGCATACACCCTGCCAGCCAGCATGAAGAGAAAGCATACTAACGGGAAACGGATTAATGTGCAGGAGAAACGGATAGTCACAGTAATAATACGAACAGATAATTCGTCTGAAACTGATACAACAAACTGCTAGGGCACAACGACTGTATCACCAGCTTTTAATAAAATATTCGTATTCAGTTGATTGCCATCAACAACTTCATCATAATCAAAATTAAATACCTTATTTCCTTTGGACGTACGCCGGATTATTTTTATTTCATCGGCGCTTGCATAGGGAGTGACTCCACCGGCAAGGCTTAATGCCTGTAGCACATCCAGGTAGCCAGTTGCGATAAACTCACCAGGTCGGGCTACCTTACCAATTACATATACCTTATTACTGACCGACTGTATCACGCTTACCGTAATAACAGGTTGCGGGATATAACGTTTTAATTTCTTTACCAGTACCTGCCTTAACTGTTCAGTGGTCAGGCCACTCGCATGAATTTCTCCGGCCAGTGGAAAAGAAATACCCCCATCTGGCGTCACCAGAACATCCAGTTGCATATCATCTTCTTTCCATACAGAAATATGGAGATGATCTCCCGGACCTATAAGATAGGCGGGGGCAACCACATTTTTTGCCATTTGTGCATTAGCTGCTGCTGATGACGTAAAAAATAAAACCAGAAGAAAAAAGGGCAATGCGGTGACAAATCGACGGGGGTTCATTAATTTCATATTTGTGAATTCAGCTAAAAGTTTAATAGGTATTTTATAGTAGATTTTTGCCTTATTATACCGGACCACGGTGAAAATGCTAAAATAACACTAGTTGATTCTAGTTAAATTAATCAGAAACGGCCATTATAGCAGTGTTTAAGTGTAGATATTGTTTGTAACTATTCAGCGCGCTTATGATTCAGGCAAATTAGACCTTACTTTCAATTAACTCGATGGAATTATTATCATAATCCTGGCAGAACAGTGCCTTGCGCCCAGATTTACTTTTACTGTAGCGTATCCCTGCCCGTTCCAGCTTGTCTATCAGGACAGCCAGATCTTTAACCTGTAGTGCCAGGTGACGATCCTTCCCACCATATTGTGTCTGGCCCACCGGTATATCTCCATCCGGTAACTCAAGCAGATGAATCTGGCCACCACCAATGGTCAGCCATGATCCCGGATACCCCAGATCGGGTCTGCCATGATCAACCTTCAGCCCCAAAATTCCCTGGTAAAACAAAAGTGCTTTTGCGGTATCGGTCACGATCAGACTACAGTGATGAAAAGCGGGTAGAAATGGATTCTTTTGCGGCATTAATTACCCCATGATGATAAATCGCTTATAATACGCCTTTAATAATCATATCCTTTGATAATAACCTGTTCCAGATAGTATAACTACCCTGTTTCTGCTGATGAATCCCGACCTGAAAAAACTACAGCCCTATCCGTTTGAAAAACTCTCTACCCTGAAAGAGAATTGCAATCCCGAGGTAGAAGGCCATATTGCATTATCCATTGGTGAACCCAAACACGCTGCACCGGCAGTCGCCATTAATGCATTACAGGAGCATCTGACATTAACTAATCAATATCCACTAACGCGTGGAATGAACACCTTACGCGAAGCCATCGCACACTGGTTAATACAACGCTTTCACTTACCGGCGAACAGTATTCAGGCCGATCATCATATTATTCCTGTAAATGGTACCCGCGAAGCATTATTTTCCTTTGCACAGTGTTTTGTTGATCGTACTGAAACCACGTATGGCTCCCCGCTGGTACTAATGCCTAACCCGTTTTACCAGATATATGAAGGTGCTGCGCTGCTCGCCGGAGCACAACCTTATTATTACCCCATCGGAATCGAGACCGATTACCTGCCAGATTTTGATACCATTAGTGATAAAATATGGCAACGTTGTCAGATTATTTATCTATGCTCACCGGGTAATCCAACCGGCAGTGTTATTACCGAACAAACACTGGCTAAGCTGATCATACTGGCAGAAAAATTTAATTTCATTATTGCATCCGATGAATGTTATTCCGAAATTTATTTTGAAGACAACCCACCACCTGCCGGTTTATTGCAGGCGGCCAGTAATGCTGGTGTTAATAACTATAAAAACTGCATCGTCTTTCATAGCCTGTCAAAACGCTCCAGCCTGCCAGGTTTACGTTCCGGTTTTGTCGCCGGTGATGCTGCGTTGATTAAAACCTTTCTGTTATATCGAACTTATCATGGCTGTGCAATGGCACCCCCGGCGCAGTATGCGAGTCTTGCCGCCTGGAGTGATGAACAGCACGTCATTGAAAACCGCAGGCGTTACACTGAGAAATTTGATACAGTAATGACTATTTTGAAGGATGTCATTCATCTCAGACGCCCCCATGCCGGATTTTACCTGTGGCTAAAAACTCCCATAGATGACACCCGCTTTGCCAGAGATCTATACCTGTCACAGAATGTTACTGTTTTACCTGGTAGTTTTCTTTCACGTGAAGTCGATCATTATAATCCGGGATACTCACATATTCGCCTGGCGCTGGTAGCATCATTGAAGGAATGTACTGAAGCGGCAACTCGTATCAAATATTACATACAAACATTGAATTAACTAATAGAGATGCCCTAATATAACCATACAACGATAAACAGGAACGGGAAACATTATGTCTGAATTACATCTGTCAGAACTACAGGCAACAATTGAAGAAGCCTTTGAACACCGTAGCAATATTACCCCACGTAATGTTGGAACACATATATCCGACGCTGTCACCGAAGCAGTCACGCTACTTGATGCCGGTAAGGTTCGTGTCGCAGATAAAATTGACGGTAACTGGATTGTTAATGAATGGCTGAAAAAAGCGGTATTATTATCATTCAGAATTAATGACAATGAATTTATAAAAGGCGGATTTACCAACTACTACGACAAGGTTTATTCAAAATTTTCCGAACACAATACCCGTGATTTTCGTAATTCAGGTGTAAGGGTCGTACCACCAGCTACCGCCCGCTTTGGCTCCTATCTTGCCCCCAGTGTGGTTCTGATGCCCTCCTATATAAATATCGGTGCATATGTCGATTCCGGCACCATGGTGGATACCTGGGCAACAGTCGGCTCCTGTGCGCAAATTGGTAAAAATGTTCACCTTTCCGGTGGTGTTGGTATTGGAGGAGTACTCGAACCATTACAGGCGGCCCCTACGATTATTGAGGATAACTGTTTTATCGGTGCCCGTTCAGAAATTGTTGAAGGCGTAATTATTGAAGAAGGCGCAGTTATTTCAATGGGCGTTTATATTAGCCAGAGTACAAAAATCTTCAACCGGGAAACGGGTGAAATCAGTTATGGACGTATCCCCGCCGGATCGGTTGTTGTTTCCGGTAACCTGCCATCTAAAGATGGTACATACAGCCTGTATTGTGCAGTCATTGTAAAACAGGTGGACGCTAAAACCCGTAGCAAGGTTGGTCTGAATGAACTGTTACGGGATATTGATTAATATTCCTTAGCGTTTATTCCCAGCAGTTTGCTGCAGAGCAGTTTATTCTCATTCACTGTATTTTTTTGAAGCTGTTATCGTAATATTTTCGAATTCCGCTTTCAGCCAGCGGAATATCATCTTTCGTGCATACGGTTCTGCCCGGTCATCGGCATGGTCACTATTATGGCGCATCATCGTCAGGACCAGTTCAATTTTAACGGTATCAGGGGTGTAATGGCTGATCAGTTTCTCGCTGGCACCGACCTGATTTGGCCGAACTTTTGGCATATTAAACGCAAGCGTCTGAATCGACAGAAACTGCACGGACGAAAAAATTGACTGTAGTTTTTTCTGTATAATTTCACGTACAAGTTTTGCTACCAGCCAGGACACCTGTTCGGCTGATTCAATTAATTGAGGATCAATATTATTATGGGTTTTAAAAAACTCAATTGCCGGGTAATAGGCAGTTCTATTCTCTGTCTCATATTGTATGGCTATTTCAGCCAGTGCGCGACCGATAATATTTACAGAGCAGGGTAAATACTGCAATAAATCCGTTGTTTTTAAACGCACATCCAGAGTAAGCAGAACCTTATCAAGGCGCATATTTATCAGCCATATTTATCAGCCATATTTGTCAGCCATATTTATCAGTCACGTAATATCTGTAGTTGTTCAAAAATCGGATCGCTGACTGATTTTATTTTTTTACGCATAACGCTACCAATAGCATCGCTATGTGCAAAAATTGGATCAACCAGCTTCACACTTAAACAGGAAAGAACCAGCATAGCACGAAGGTAACATTTTATTTTTTCTGCATACTCGCCGACCCTGTCTATCTGTAACAGTTGTTGTATTTCCTTCCGGTCACTGCAACAGATCTCATCCACCTGTGCGCAAATTATATCAATATTATTTTCACAGAAACATTCCGGTCTGATAGTCGTGAAATATGCGGAAATTGCATCCAGCAGAGATACGACGACATCCTGATTCCCTGGTTTTTTTAACGCTTCGTCGACTGTATATAAAAATGCCTGGCCTGTGGCTGAAAGAAGTTTTTCCAGCAATATTGCATAGGGATTACCAGCATTAATCAAAGTAGCTAAATTTTCTTTTAACCGATTATGTAAGGGATGTGATGGTATATCAAGTGGCAAATTATCAGCACAGGCATGCAGAAATCCCACATAAAAGCTGCGTTTCATTTTTGCCTTTTTCCACAACCTTTCTTTTTCCTGATGAGTAATCAAACCCGGCTGTAATACCCGACTAACAGACTCAATGAGATCTTTATGATCTGCTTCAAACGGCAAAAACTCAAGCAGAAAATCTGCCAGTTCTTTCCCTGTTCGTCCTTCAGCTACCGCTTTTTTTTCCAGCATACGCCGTGCGTTTTCTGCTGTTGGCATCGCCCACCATGCTCTGGCGGCAAGCTCATCGGTCAACCCTGGGGCATGCACAACAGCAACAACCGCTTCAGGCTCACCCAGCAGCAACATCTGCGCCAGACTTTCATCACGTGCCTGTCCCATTCGAGTCCAGTGTTTGAGGAAAATCGGATACCCTCCCAGTGATCCCATAACGTGCGTACTAAACAGTATTTTAATTTCCCTGATATAAGGGTCATCTTTGCCAATCGGATTTAGTGGAATTTTTGCTTCACCTTTCGCAGTAAGCGCAAAAACAGTCATTTTTGATTCATCTATACGTATCGCATAAAGCTCCTGCGTAAACAAAACATTAAGACGTAAACTATCTTCTGCAGAGAGCGCCATAAAATCTACTCACTATTTTAAGCATGGTATTAATTTAACTGCACCCGTACACCAAAAGGCACTTTTGCCTTACCCTTTACCAGCCATGTTACCGGAAAATCCGGTTCATCATCTGGAAAAAAACCTTCTGCATCGGTAAAATAAACCAACAGATCCGGCACTTTATCCTGCGCTGTCGCCCATTCAAATACCGGTTTAAAGCTGGTACCACCGCCACCACGTATTTTAATATCGAAGCGGAAGTTATCCCAGGCTTCAAATATCCACGGACAGCCATAATTTAATTTCGAGTCACAGGTCAACAGGGTTACACTGGCTCGTACCTGACTTTTAATGGCATTAATTTCAGAAATAAATTCTTCTATTTCTTCTGCACTAATCGAACCACTGGTATCTACTGCCACCACAATACTGGTTTCATTACTACGCATACTCGGATAAATTGCCGGGTCGCCACGTCGCGTGGAGGGTCGGGCATAACTGTAATCTTCCCGTGCGGTGGCAGTCATATAGCGTGCCAGCAACATACGCCAGGGAAGTTTTGGCTGGAGCAGGTGATCGACCATACGCGCCATTTCACCCTCGAGTTTCCCCGACTGTAACGCCTGTTGAGCCGCGCCAGCAAGACGCTGATCCCATTGTAGACTTAAATCATCTTCCTCCTGTACCGACATACCAGCAGGTTGCTGGGCAAGCCCGCCCTTGCCTGCATCTTCTCTGGAATTATCCTGTTTTCCCTGACCCTGCGTTTGCTCATCATTCCGTTTTTCTTTTTCCTTGCCGCCGCCGCTCTGGTTCTGCCTAGATTGATCCTCATCATTATCGGCTTCCTCACTTTGCTGCTTATTTTCCAGATCATGCTCACCACCGTTTTCATTATCTTCCAGGCAGGGATAAATTTCTTCCGCAGTCATTCCTTCGTATTCGCGAAGATGCATGGCATCGGGAACGGGTGTTAATCCATCCTTGATTAACAGTGGATTAATGGCGTAATCGCAGGCCAGGTCCCAACGGTGTTTTACCCGATGACCGCGGCGATGAAAATGAGACAGAGCACAATGCAACGCTTCATGCGACAGAGAAAACTGTGTCTGCTCGGCATTCAGTGCATCAATATAATCGACATTGTAATAAAAAGTTTTCCCGTCACTAAATGTGGTCTCACACCATTTCGGGTCACCGGCAACCATTGACAGACGCAAAACCAGCGCGCCGAGAAACGGCTTATCCAGAATCAACCTGGTTCTGGCCGCAGCAAGTTTCTGTTCTACATCGGGGTAATCGCTCATAATATTTTAAGCCGCAAAAAATGCAAAGGAAAAACTTTTCCAGTTTTAAACATTCACGTCCCTTGCATTATTTGCAGGCAGTGTTTTTAATACAACATTAAATCGGCAATTTTATCTGCCCACACGGCAAATTCCGGCACGCTGAAGAGTTCCTGACCGATGGCACGGTGCATGTCCGATACCAGCATTACCCCCATTTCCCGTTGTGGAAAGCTATTGGCATAATTCAGGATATTGCCATGTACCCTGCATGCGTCATCGTTATCTTTTGCACGGATAGCACGACCGACCAGAGCAGTGGCAACCGCATATTGCAGATCAACTTCTGTCGGTGTATCCACACTTTCACCGTTAACAATAGCGTCTAGATCCGGCATCTGGTCGAGACTGGCGATAAATGCCGCCAGTTCGATGCCGGCAGCTTTACCAACACAGGCCTGCAATGCGCCGGAAAACAGTTCGGGATGGTCACCAAATTTGTGCAGCGCTCGATGGGCAAATTCCCACGAGCGTGGCGAAGGAAAAGCCGCTGGATTCTGTGCTGGATCAAATTCAAATAACAGATCCTGACGAAAACGTAAAAAGGCAATCACCCGCTCATCAATGCCATTGGCATAGGCCCAGTTTACCCAGTCATCCAGGTTTATATCCACCTCATAATGGGAAAACCGGTTTGCCAGTGGCGATGGCATACTGTAGGTAACTCCGCGATCACCCTGACGATTGCCGGCAGCAATAATTGCCCAGCCAGCAGGAACTTCATATTCACCCAGTTTCCGGTCAAGAATAAGCTGGTACGCAGCAGCCGATACACTTGGTGGTGCCGAGGTAATTTCATCCAGAAATAGAATACCCTGTTCACCATGGCGTGTCGCATTCGGTAGCATGGATGGAATGGCCCATTCCACCACATCACCCCGACGAAAAGGGATTCCTCGCAGGTCACTGGGCTCCATTTGTGACAGACGAATATCAATAAGTGGGGTATTTTGTATTTCAGCCACCTGCGCCACCATCTGTGACTTCCCAACACCGGGAGCACCCCACAACATCACCGGAGTGTGGTGACCGCTCTGGGTACTGATATATTCCTTTTCAATTACGGTTAATAAGTGGGCTGGGCGCATTTTAGTACTGCCTTTAGAATTATTATGAATTATTTCCGTATTATAGAAAGTACGTTACATGTCATCAAAACCAGCCAGTTTATACAGCCGTTTTGCTTCCTGCGGATTTTTTTCTATGCCATTACCTTCCTGATACATCATTTTTCTGCCTTTTTTAGCTAATAATTGTTACATATTGTTAAAAAATATGTAAGAAATCATATCTTATTGTTTACTATAGGTTTTTTGTGTGTTTTTACTGTTTTTTACAAAAATAATTGTTACATAACGACCTATAATTATGTAAGAATTTTAAGCCCTGTACGGTGCCACTCCCAAGAAAGCGGTACAAAAGTAGTACAAAAACACTACAATATATTGAAATCCTATAATCACTTAAATACTGCAACGCAATAATACCAAATATCATGGCAATATATTTCACTGACGGGACTATACGCAATATGCGTAAACCTTATAAACCAACAACTATTGCGGGCATTGGGCATCAGCGTGGAATAAGTGTTAATGGCCATTTAAACTGACCCCCTACTGGACAACAAAATTGACCCCCTTTTTCTAATAATCCGGGTTAATACCCCGTAACATTCCCCGATTTAACCGGGGGATGATTTTGAAGGAGTGGAGTATGATTCATAAAATAAAATCGCTGTACGACAATGGCAACGGTCTGGGTAAGAAAGCTATTGCTCGGGAGATTGGCATTTCTATCAATACGGTCCGTAAAT
>VAPF01068156.1_pt1 | contig 85923 bp, 96 predicted proteins | sample 3393931 | NCBI WGS metagenome assembly VAPF01 (sample SAMN08290437, study PRJNA428436) | hydrothermal vent metagenome | isolation source: Deep-sea hydrothermal vent chimney | place: Atlantic Ocean: South-mid Altantic Ridge | depth 2773 m m | reverse complement strand
TATGAAAGCGTCACAACCTTATCCTTTCCAATAGTATTATCACAATACTCTAAAGCTTGAATGCTATTTCCAACAAGTATTATAGGAGTTTTTCCATTTTTATTTTCAGGGCTATTTTGGTTTAAGTCCATGCGAATTAACTTTAATACATTTATTATTTGATTTGTACTTCTCCAATTATCCTTAATTTCGTATTTGTCTAAAGAAGGTAAAGTAAAGCCAATTAACTGTTGCATACTTGCTCCTTGAAAACTATATATTGATTGTGCTGTATCGCCAATTACACCAACAATAGTTTCTTGTTCTGCGATTTTCTTTACAATCTCTGTCTGGATTGGGCTTGTATCTTGAAATTCATCAATAAAAAAATAAGGAAACTTTGCTCTTAGAATTCTCAATACATTTGTATTTATATTAATAATTTCCCATGCAAATGCCAGAATATCATCATAATGCATTATTCCTTTTTTCCAAAAGAAAGATTTATACTTAAATAAACTTTTATGATAGCTATTTTTTTTCTTCTTTATCCTAAGGTAGCATTCATTTTCTACAATTTCCCAATAAATACCTTTCATGTCATTTTCTGAGACACGTCTTTTATGTAAATCAGTTCGACTATAATAACCTTTAGAAAAAATATGCTCAAAAGGGTTGTTAATTTTGGCTGGGTCAAGGTTATATTTTTCTTTAAGTAAAAAAATGTATGGTTTGACAACATGGGTAAAAAGAAAACTGTGTATTGTGCTAATTTCAAGGTGGTCTTTTTCATCTTCAACTCTTCTGACAAGTGTATCAACACCCACATTGGTATAAGTTATACAGGCAATCTTCCTATTTCTTGATAAACGACTAGATTTAGAAAGTACGTTTTTTATATGGTTAACCAGAAACTTTGTTTTACCTGCTCCAGGGCCAGCAATAACCTTAAAATGCCGTTCTATATCTATTTTTGTATTTGCTGTTATCATTCGCATATCCAGTCAATTGCTTGTTTGATATAGACAGGTGTTTTGAAATTAACAGGATTATCTTTTTCAAGATTAGACTGTAATATTTGTGCCAGCTCATAGGCATTCTCACCCTTTGAAAGGGAGTTTAAATATCTTGATGCAATAAGATGTTTTTTTCTTTCCTCAACGTCAAGATCTGATTCTTTAATTGCTTTTTTAATTCTGTTATTTTCAGCACCTCTTGAACTGAAAATAGATAGTAATTCATCTAAGGTTTTACCGTCATTATATGCTTTAATTAAATTCTTCAACTCTTCCTTATTCGCAATTGTTTCTCCAATATAGATTTCAGTTTGAAGGTTCTCAAAAGCAATTGCATACTCAAATGTTTTTCCAATTCCTTTTTGCTGTGAAAAGCTTCTTATATTTGGATGTTTTGCTTCTGCATAATCATCAACCAAAGAATTTGAACATTCCTTAAATTCAACTAAATCATCACGTTTTTCAAATGGATAACACTTTTCATTTTTAGTGTCATCATCAATTGTGTAAACAGGGTCTAAATCTGTGATACATGCAACTTTTTTATTTATTGTATTTGGTTTTTCAGAATCAAAAAGTTTTAAAAAATGCTTAAAATATCTGCCGCCGATATTAATCACAGAAATATGTTCATCTTCAATCCTTTTATCTTCATAATTTGCAAATACTGGTATTAATAACTGTTCTGTAATTCCTTCAACAAGTACGACTTTCTTTGAAAATAGCATGTCGGATTTAGTTGCATCTAAGAACCGTCGAACGTAAGCTTTTGAATCTTTTTCATCTTCTGAAAAGGCTTTGCCTAAATATGCAACATTTAACAATCCTTTATCATATCTATTGAAGCAAATAATATTATCTAAATTAGCGGCAGCTGTTATATTCGGCGAATGTGTTGTAATAAATATTTGCTTTACTTTTTCTTTGTTGTTTTCGTATAAGAATTTCAAAAATTTATACTGCATTGCTGGATGCAAATGAGCTTCTGGTTCTTCAATTGCAAGTATTGGAAAAGTTTTTGAGTTACTGCCTAAGTAATCCCCTGAAGCATCTTTTTGCATTTTAGCCAAAAGCAGTGAAATGTAAATTAGGTTATTATACCCTAAACCATTATGAGTAGCAGGGATTGTCATACCTGTTTCATGCTTAACAATCAGTTTTAAGGCTGAATAAAGCTCCGTATCAAGAATATGTCCTTCGAAATCAGGTTTTGATTTTTCAAAAGAAGCTCCCGTATCACTTGCATAAGAAAGCATCTCTTTTTTTCCTGACGCCATTCTTGTCTGTAATTGTTGAATTAGCTTTTTTGCTTCTTCTGAAAAATCCTTGCGTTTTTTGGCTATCTGTTTTTGTTGTTCCTTTTTCTCAATTCCAGAGTTGCTTTTAATGTCATAATCTATGAAGAAATCAATTACTTCCCTTAATAGAGTATTTCTTCCAGTAAATAAATCTCTATTTACATCTCTAATTGCATCAAGGAATTGAAAGTCTATTTTTTTAATAGTTTCAGTGTCAACTACGTTTTTATACTCAGGATTGCCACCGTAAATTTTACTTGCGTATTTTCTAAGAAACTGATACTTAATTGTTAACCAATAATTTTTTATATCATCCGATTCTATAAGTTGCATTTCTTTCTTGTAATCCTCATGCTCCTTTTGTGGAAGATAAAAGATATAGGTAAGTTTTGCTGAATATGGAGAGTTTAGCTTAACTAACCATGTTGATGCAGTAACTAAATCATCAGAATACTCTTCAAACTTCTCAATTATTGTTAATCCCTTGCTTGTCTGCTCATGCAGAATTATTGGTTTCAAACCTACTTTTTCTAAAAACCTTGCTGTAGTTTCTTTAAGCTCGTTATCATGACCATGTACTAAAAATATCCTGTTAGAAACATTTCCCCCTTTTCCCTTTTTCTGTATTGAAATTTTCGGATTAGGGTCAAAATCTTCTTTTGTTTCTATTACACCAATTGCTTCATCAATCATGTCAATTAAATCCGGAATTAACGATCGATTATAATGTGGGTTAAAAATCGTTGTAAAGGAGTCAAAATTTTTTATAATCATTCCACCAATCATCGGAGGAGGAGAAATAGTAAATGTTTTTAATGCTCCGGCTTGTAAAACCAAATTTCTTGCGTTTCTTAGTTTTTTATTTATTTGACTTCTCGTATCACTGGAGCCTTCACCGCTATCCCAAGTCTTCAAAAGACTTTTAAATTCTTCTAAATCATTTATATATTTTAATTTGTTTTCCATTTTTGTTCAGTTGTTTATACTCGGGCCACAATTGCAGCTAACGGGCAAGGCTATGAGCTGTAGCCATCCCGTAGGGTGCTATTGCTCATAGCCTTGCTTTATTGTAGGGTCATACTGTGGCGGTCTTTCATTCACTATCGTTTTATATATGCCAAATTCTTTTCTCTCTTCTTTTTTAATTGCTCGTTTTTACAGTCGAAGCTACGATGGCGAAGTCTAACTATTCTAATCTTTTTTTTTGAAAAATTGCGATTTTGTTTTCAGGCATTTTTCTTCCGTTGTATTATCATTTTTCAATAACCTCTTTTCAATTTCTTCAAGTTGCTTAATATCCTCTTCATCTGCTTCCAGAACTTCAGTTTTTTTGCGTTTATCATTAAATTCTTCATAGCGATCTTCAGCAATTCTTTTAGCAACTTCTGCTTTAACTTTACCCGCATGGGTCAAAATTTCCTGCTCATTGAACTCTAAAAAGCCATCAAGCTTATCTGCCCATTGTTCCATGGTAACGGTTTGTTTTTTGCGTGCCTGTCTTTCGGCATAGTCTAAATACATGGTAACAATTTCATTGAGGTCTTTGATTTCATCTTCTTTCAGATAGTTTTTGACAATGGCAACATCCTGTTTGCGGACAATGGAACCGCGCCATGCAGTCAGCCCCATATTAGGCTTTTGGGGGTTGCTACGACCTTCAATAAGTTCTGCGGCAGTTTTTCCGGTGATCGCCCATAGCATTTTATTTTGAACTTTTTTAAAGAAAATCTGCGCTTGTTCGGAATTTTTGTCATAATCAATGGCTGTGGCGTAAATATCTCTGATTTTCTGGTAAAAACGCTTTTCAGAAGCCCGAATATCCCGGATTCGTTCCAACCACTCGTCAAAGTAGTTCCATTTATCTACCTGCTTTAAGCGGTCATCATCCATGGTAAAGCCTTTGATGATGTACTCTTTAAGGATATTGGTTGCCCATATTCTAAATTGAGTCGCCCGTTTGGAGTTGACTCGGTATCCGACCGCAATAATGACATCCAGATTATAAAATTCAACTTTACGGGAAACTTTTCTGCCACCTTCATTTTGAACTTGTGCAATTTTTGCACTAGTTGCCTCTTTTTGTAACTCATTGTCTTTATAGATGTTACTGATATGTTTTGTTATTACACTCCTATCTACATCAAAAAGCTCTGCCATTTTTGCCTTAGTAAGCCAGATGGTTTTATCTTGAAAGGTTGCGTCTATTTTTACGGCGCCATCAGGGGTAGTATAGATAATTATTTCTGAACTGTTTTCAGGCATTTTCAACTCTCCAAAATGACTTTTAATATATCGGAAGATTTTTCTTTAAACATACTTATTCTTTAATTCCCTGCCATACATAGTAAAATGCTTCTGGCAATACCGGTTTTAATCTGTTGAATCTTTCATAAGGTTCAGAAATTTTGATGTTTTTTATCTGCCCTATTTTGGATTTACCATATCGTTCTGCAATTAAATCAAATGTCTTGTTATTAAATATACGATTGGCAATGCAGAATACTTTAGAAGCTGTAATTTTAGCTTTTTCATCTGTTTTGAAATTATCATTTAACAGGTGGCTGTCAATTTTTCTGATTCCCTCTTCAAGGTAATTGGATATTTTGTTACTCTTAAATCCTTTCAGGCGGATTTGAAGCAGTGCAAGGCATGTATCTATTGCATTTTGTAAAACTTGTGCCTTGGTAAATTTGTTACCCCGATACTCATTTTCTTTCTCAAAGGTTGCAGTAAATGCTGTCGTTATTTTATCAAACTCGGTTGCAACATCAAAAAGTTCACCTATATCGTAAAGCTGTTTGACTACCTGCATTGTCATTGAGTCACCTTTTGCAGTTATAAAAGGCACTCCAATTGTATGTGGCGCAAAAGCCGTCAATTTATCACCAAGTAAACCCTCAATAGTTGGGATTTTAACTTCTAATTCTGTTTCTATTTCAAATAAATCGCTTTTAATTTGTCTGAATTTAGTAAATGGGATATAGGCAGTATCCTCCAAAACAATATCGAGCAGGATTGATTCTTCTTTATTTGAAAGTGAAGAATTGTAAAAAAACTTAAAATGCCTACGATTGGGAAGTCCTCTGTTGCCCCTTTTATTTTCTTCAAAATTCATAAAGGGTATGTTTTTTGAAATATCTACCAATTTTTGAATAAAACTATCAATATCTCCATCTAAGATGATATCTATATCAATGGATAGTCGTTTTATTTGTGGTACATGTAAAAGAAGACTTGTTCCGCCCTTAAAGACAAAGTTTTCTTCTATTTGAACAAGATAACCAAGTAAAGCAAACTGATTTTATCAATTAACTATCTCCGCCTATTTTGTATTGTTGGCCTTGGTTAGTTTAGCCGACTCATTGAACTTTCGTCTTTTGGCATAAGAATTCATTGTTGAAATATTTATTCTACCCGAACAAATAGCATTTATTGCAACATTTTCTGCTTCTACTTTTTCCATAATTTTAAAATTTCTATTCTCCATAAGAAAATCTATAAGAATTTTTTCTATTGGGGCATAGCCATTTATGCTTTCCGGTTGTTTGCTAATCGATGGCAAAATAACCACGGTTTTTTTGTCGATCTTGAAAAGTTTTTTAATCTCCTGTTTTCCCGGATTTAGATATACCCTATACCCCGATTCTTCCAAAAAATTGGCAATATTGCCTATATAATCTGAATCTATATAAACGAATGTAACAAATTTTGCCATTAAATGATGAGTAAAAGAGTTAAGCTGTTCTGTACTCCAGCATGAAAATTTAAGTAAAGGAAACTGTTTTTTTAACTTATTGCTAATTGTTCTAATAGGCTTGGTATTTAGCTTAAATATTTTTTCTATGGAAGAGTACCACCCCTTGCCGGCATCAAAGATAATTTTATTTTGGGCAAGTTCATGTATATAAACTTTTAGTGATGCAGAGTTTATCTCTATCTTTTCCTTTTTAAGCAGAAATTTTATATCTTCATAGGAGAAGTAGTTTTTTTGCTGTTTTAAATTTTCTAATAATCCTTTTAGTGTTTCTTTTTTGGATGTTTTCATTTTTAACTCTCCAAAATGACTTTTAATATATTGAGAGATTTCTCGGAAAAACTACTCATCCGTTTGACTACTTCGTTGTTGGGGTCGCTCCAGCGAAGTGTGTAGTTCGGTTATTACCCTTTCTTTTTGAGAGTCGCTTAGTTTTTCAAACTCTTTGCCTTGCATTACCTCTTCAATATCCTTTTCTGCAAATTGCAATACATCTATTTTTCGCTCTTTCATATGGTCGGGGAAGTAGAGGTTGAAAACCATACCGTCAATAACCGATTCAAAGGTGCTTGCCTCAGTTTTCATATTGTTCTCTTTGGCAAATAAAATACAGTCCACTATGATTTCAAAAGGAAGTTGTTGTTGAGAAGGAATTTGGGGTATGGGAAATTTTTTAACATAATTATTTATCCATCCAATGGTTCCCATGCCACTTGTTACAGCAATAATTTTAATATAAAATTCTAAAACACACGAGTTTAAGAGTGACAACAAGTATTTAATACCGATTTTTTCGGGAGGAATTAAGAAATAGGCACTATTTAATAAGTATGTTTCATCTTTGCACAATGCAAATTTCGCTTTATTATTTAATTCAATCCAAATAATTTTATCATCTTCAATTTTGAATTCTTTATAATTCTTACCTTCAGGATCTACAGTTTTAATAAATGCCGGTTCACCGAAGAGAAAATTTAGGTTTTCAATATTGTCAAGTTTGTCTCTTAATTTGTTATAAGCATAAATGGTAAAGTAAGCGGATACAACAGATAAATTGTTTCCGTTGCCTATCTCTTCTTTTAGAAAATTGCCGACACTTCCTCTTTTCCTGTTATCTTTTGTTGAAGAAGGTATATTATTTTGTTCGTTATTCAATTCTTATATCCTTTTCTTTCTCCGCATCCACGGATGGTGCGGATTCTTTTAAACGGGCAATTAAAAAATAATTCTTTTTCTTTCATTTTATCTTCTTTCTTGGCACATATAAAAACAATTTCTTTTCTAATATCAAATTAGCCTATACCCTACAACGTCTAGTATATGGTGTCGTAGCTGACGATAGGAAGCTATGCACTATATAATTGTTGTGTTTTCGTACTTTTTTATTCTATTTCTTTTATTCCGATTTCCTTTAAATATTTAAATGTTTTATCATAAAATTCACTTGGTCTTGTATGGTCTAATTTACTACTTTCTGGAACAAACATTACCATTCCCTGTCTTGCTCTGGTTAAAAGAACTCTATACGTGTTCTTGAGATACTCTTTATCAATTTCTTTATTGATATTTTGCCATTTTGTTCCTTTAAAATTTTGATATTTCCAATTAGTGTTGCTCATATAAAAATTCCCACCCCATGCAACACAAGCCCAGTCTATTTCTAGCCCTTGTATATCAAATTCAGTTGCAACTTCTTCTAAGAAATATGAAGAACGTATGTCTTGACTATTATTTAAAAACCAATTTGGTGCTAAAATTTGATTTTTTACATCTATTCCAAGTGGCCTTAATCGTCTTGCACCTGATGAGCTTATTAAGCCTATTCTTTCACTTCCTTTTGCCTGTTCACGTAACCATTCTTTCGCTTTGTCAAGGTTTCGTGTAACTACAATTGGGTATAGTTCTTTTATTTCAGAATAGATATTTTTTGCATTTTCTGTTTTGATGTTTAGTAATTCGTGAATAAATCTAGATAATTTCTCAGACCTAAATGATCTTACAGAAACAGAAAGATGTAATTCCAATTCACTTATACCATTTTCAGTGATCCAATTCTTAGAATCTTCTAATTTTAGATAATTATCACTTTCTAATATCGAATTTGCATAATGAATGTTCCAACCTGGGAAATGGGTTCTTAAAGAATTTATCCACTCTTCTAAACCTGCTTCCCCTGTATTTATTTCTTGTCCCCCACCAATTAAACAAACAATAGTACACCAATCAGAATGTCTATTCATTACGTCAATTAAAAATTCAGGTTCAGACATATCAAAATCTTCAACTCCTTTTTTTCTTTTCATAAATGAACTCACTTGATGCTTAGTCCAAGCTCTTTGGGCTTCATCAAAAACAACCACCTTTTCAATAGGCGCTCTATTCGATAATAAATTGTCGTCTCTGAAATGATGAATATTTTGAATAAATGTATTTGCTTTTATTGCTGCTTGTTTTTTTGTTAATTTTTCGCCATTTACCTCAGCTGTTAATACTTCATCCCTAGTTAAAGCTTCTCTTAAAACATCAACTAAAGGGCCATTCCCCGATAAAAAAACTGCGTGTTCATCTTCATCAGTTTTCATTCTTTCAACTGCGATATTTAAACCTGCTAATGTTTTGCCTGCTCCAGGAACGCCTGTGACAAAACAAATTGACTTTAAATTTTTAGATTTTGATTTTTCAATTACTGAATTAATACAATCTGCTGTTTTAGATAGGTTTATTGTTCCTGAGTCAGATCTTGTTATTTCTTTTACATTATGACCTCTATATAGAGCTTGGGCTGCTTCAACAATTGTAGGTGTTGGCTTGTAAATTGAGTTTCCCCAATATTCAATATTAATTGGTTTATTACTGTAGTTTATGAATGTTTTGAGTGTATCAGCTATATTATATTGATTAGATTTCGCTACACTATTATGGCAAATTACATTTGAGATTGGCTCTAAACAGTTTTCTGCATTTGTAGCTACTAAAACTGGAATAAGTCTAGCGTGATGGCTTCCTTCGTGAAAATTTTTCAAATCAATAGTGTAATCAATAACTTGTTCGATTGCATACTTTTCATATCCACCATCTCCAACTTTAAATTCAATTACAAAAACTATATCATTGATTATTACAATATTATCAACTCGTTTTCCCATTCTAGGAATTGCAAATTCAAAATAGATTTGCCCTTTAAAACCTTTAAGTTGCTTCTTTAAAATTAGAATTTGCTTTCTCCAAGCATTAATTTGTAATTCTTCAAGGGTCCTATTGCTATGATTTGCAGTCAATTCGCCTAAAATACTCGATTCAGGGTCTAATATATATTCTTTAATAGATTTTGAGTAATAAGCTCTTTTCATATTTAATTCTCTTGTTTAGATTGTTGTTCCTGTATGAAACACAACGGTTTGGCTACGCGTTGTTTGGGATTTTGAAACGATTAACTTTCAATTTACTATGCCGTTTATTTATATTCATAACATTCAATTTAACCACCACACGCCCAATGACTTATATACATTGTTAGGGTGTCGTTATTTCTTCATTTTCAATCGTTTAACCCATTCTTCTAGTTCATATATTTTATCATATTTTTCTTTTCTGATTTCATTGCTTTGCAAGTCATTCTTTATTCTTTTTAAGAACTCTTTGAAGTCTTTATTTAAGGTCAATTTGTTGATTGTTTCCCAATCTAAATTGTCTCTTGTTTTTGCTGGCAGAATTATTTCTGACGAAATTGGTTCTTCAATGTCAAGTTTAATAACTCCTATTCCAAATGAAGATGACAACCTTGTTAATTCATTCATAAAATCTTCATTTTTAGAAATTTCTGCGGCAACCAAGTAACTTTTATTTGCCCAAGATGAATTTGAAACACATTGAAAAAAACTTTCTCTAAAAATCCTATTTTCTTTTCAGTTATTTCTTCCGTTTCAATTTTTTCAATATCAAATAGTGATTTTTGATTTTTTAGATAAAACCTTTTTGGTCTTTTCCCGACTGAAGCAAACTCGGTATTCTATTTATCTCTACAACACTGTTTTTGCTAATTCTAAAAATGTCACAATCTATATTTATCTCCGTTTTTTATACAATATTTCTCAACTTCATTTACCCAGTTTTGATACCAATACCAAGTTTTTGCAACCCAAACCCCAAATCCTTTACTTTTATCTTTTGCATTTTTCTTTTTCCAAAGCCCAGTATGCTGGTGTATTTTAAATTTCCCAAATCCCTTATCTCTCATTATTGATACAACTTTACTTGGAAGAAACTTAGGTTTTTCCACTTCTTTTATTAAAGTACGTTCTTTGTCAGTTTTGTTAAGTTTTTCTGCTTCTGGTGAATTGGCAGAAAGAAATTCAATTACTTTATCTGCTTGCCCTTTATGATTTGCTAATTTTGGAACATATGATACTCTGTATGAATAACGCACATCATTATATTCATCGTATGGAATATCTTTGTCAAACCCGTTAATATAAGAAGCAATATTTTTTGGTAAGTCGCTAATCTTCCTTAGTTGATTGGCGTGTCCTTCTTCAATTGATGAGAATTGCAATGAAAATGACAAATGTTTATCTATCCCCATTCTTTTGTCAAAAAGTTCTTTGATATATTTATTGTAATTCAAACAACAGGCTTGAAATCTTGCACTTAAATAATCATCTATTTTCATTGTCATTTGATGCTCAATTTCGTGTCTTAATCCAATCAAGAATTTTAAGTTAGATTTTACTACTTTATCAATAGGACAATTATTATCGTTCAAGCACCTTTCTAATTCCCAATATTTGTATGCACCTTCTTTTGTTTTATTAAATCTTTTTCTACTTCCGTGTTGTTCAAAATATCTATACTCAATTTTATTTGTCCGATAATATGCGTGAAGTAAATAAGTCCAGGCAATATTTGACAGAACAATAAAACTTTCAGATTTAAATTGGATATTTGGATTGTTAAAAATTTGGACAGCAGTTAGCATTGCTTCTCTTGATTTTGTGAGAAGTTCGGTTTTTATTGACCCTATTTTTCTGTTTCTTGCTGCCATCTTTTAATGCACCCTAACGTATATGTATAGTTATTGTTCTTATCCCGACAATTTGGGCGTATAAGAACAATTGTGTATATTTCTCTTTTATCATTTAATGCTCCTCTACTAAAAAAAATCATCCATAGGATTTTAAATATTATCTATTACTCTTTTAGACACATGAGTATAAATCTCCGTTGTTTTAGAGCTGTTGTGTCTCAATAATTCTTGAATATATTGCAAATCTGTTCCTTGTTCTAATAAATGAGTTGCAAAACTATGCCTAAGCATATGCGGAGTTATTTTTTTTCTAACTCCGGCTTTTAAAGCAGCTTTTAGTAAAATGTTTCCAACACTTGTCGGTGAATATTTGCCTCCGTTTCGTCCGTCAAACAAATACTTTTGAGGATTATATTTTTTGTAATATTTTCTCAAAATATGTAGTAAATTTTCAGAAAGCAGTGATATTCTATCTTTTTTCCCTTTTGCCCCTCTAATGATTACAACCATTCTTTCTGAATCAATATCGGATATTCAAGATTCAGTAATTCGCCTCGCCTTAATCCTGCTGAATATAACAACATTAGAATACTCTTATGCTTTATTACTACACGCATCGAAAATACTTTTTACTTCGTTCTTGCTTAATACCTTTGGCAACTTGTTTTCTTTATTTGGTCTATAAAGATCATAATATTCCTTTGTTTTGCCAATGACCTTTTCGTAATAAAACTTAATTGCATTTATTCTTTGATTTTGCTAACTGCTTGAGATATTTCTCGTTTTAATGAGATTTGATATATAAGCATTTATCTGTTCTTTCGTAATATTCTCCAAATCGCAACCTCTAAAATAATCAACAAAATCCTTAAAATAACTGCAATAAATATTCTGAGTATTTTGACTATACCTTTTTTGAATCAACAAATTTTCATATCTATCCAAAGCAGTATTCATTGTCTATTCATACTCTCAACCAATTTTCACATAACACTATATATATCACAAAAATAACAACGGTGCTATTTTTGCTACCTAAACAATCGTTAGTTGTTGCTGTTATGTTTTATTTATATTTTATGCATAATATTTCTTTAAAACAATTGCCCTATTTATAATGACTTCTTGTATCTTTTGGATACTTCTCTCACAGTCCGCTTTTCTTTCTTTAAGATTGAGAGACATAAGATTACCTCCTGTCCAGTGGAAGAGATATTCCACTGGCCTGCCAAAAAATCTACTCTTTCTGCCATAATTGAGTCTCCTCATTGTATTATTTTTCGTATAGATTTTTAAATGAGGTAATTCATTAGTTTGCTATTCGGGTAATGTAAACTATTATATTCTATAAAGAGAAAATGACAATAAACAGTTAACTAGAAGTAGCAAAAATAAGATTAGGTGGTTCTGATAATAATCTTATGTTGGACACAGAGGAGAAAAGATCTGAATGGTATTCTTGTGTAGTTTGATAGAAAAATATGTCGGAAAACAGTTTGAAATAGATTGTGTCGACATTGAGGTCCATCACTTCAAAGACAACCAACCTCCCATTTTCAAAGGACATGGAGTCATCAGGGGCGATAAGTCTGGCCGTCTGTCATTCGAAATGTACAATCAGATTAAGGTCAATAAAGAGATATTAACTTATTTGAAACAAATTAGGGAAGAAAACGATCCGAACTTGAAGGAACCGTCAGAGTGGAAAACTTCCATGACGAGAAGATTATATCAAAAAGCTTTTGGAGAGATCATTATGAGGTCGTTTTTGATGACTCACTAATCAAATTTCAGAAAAGCTCCGACAAGTCCCTCTTGCATATAACAGCGCCCAACGGTGACCGCTTTACCCCACCATATGTTGAGAACTGGATTACGGAAGTTTAACATTCACTACAGCAAGAGTGATTTATCCCAGGATGATCATCCGTCACTTCGAGAAGGACACTCTTGTATTCATAAGAACAACTCCAATATCCATCGAAAGCGGAATGCTGCCACCATTTTCCTATGGACTACACACCAGAGATTCTTTTTGGAAGGCATTCCGTGCCTACTTAGGCAAATGTAAGTCGTTTCAATAGTTCGAGCCTCTTGATACGACAAGAGGCTTTTCTGAGTTATGTCTATCGGGTACAGGAACTCTACAAGGCTTCCTTATTTCACTATCAATTTACGATTGAGTTTTATGTAAATTTCATCTTTTCTTCATCAGAAAACAGAACCTCACGTGACCGGTTAGTGTCAACGTTTTGCTAATAATAATAAAGTGTAAGTCAGGAAGAAGGTTGACCAATGGCCAAATTAAAAGAACTTATTAAAATCTTTACGGTTCCTAAATACGAAGTATTAGTTAGCTATCATCATGAAAATAACCAATTGGGTCTCGAAAAATTTGAAAAGCTTTCTTGTTGTATGTATTTTAGGATCGACAATATATTAGAGCTACCATTTTTTATATCGTGTTAGAAAAGTCTAAATTAATTCTTCCATGATTGGTCAGAAAAATAGATTTTTTACTTAATTCTTGAAGTGATATCTTCATGCTATCAAATTCTTACAGGACTTTGCTTGGAATTAGGGCAGTAATCCACTCCTGTACAGGGAAAAGGTGATTTGGATCATCTAGAAAGTTATCAGCGTTCCATCCAAAACCAATACTTATACCTTTTATATATTTATCCTTAAATAAAGCTGGATGTTTAGAAATAATCTTTGATAAAGCAAACAGGTTTGTTGTATAGGCACTCGCTACCGATAGTATGGAACTATGTGCATGATTGTCCCTACAACGGAACTTCCGCAAAGAAGGTAACAAAAAAAGCCTGTATTCCCTGTTTTCTTATATATTCTTTAAACTACGCGGACAGAGGTGATCTCACTGTCTCTGCAAAGCAATACGGGTTATCAAGAGGCGTGCGAATATATTCAGACCTTTCAAATTCTCAATCTTCTCACGATCAGCTTGTACAATTTTTGCAGAACAAACAACAATCCAAACTATCAAGCACTCTCAAAATCGGTTGAACTTCAAAGAGAGTTGGGTTTAAGATTTAGAGAGAGTGTAATGATTAAGGTTCGGGTAATCACTAATGCAATAAAAACAGAGATGATGGAACTAAAGACTCACGAGAGCGTGATATACCGCTATCGGATCAACAAAAGATTTTGTTGATCGCAGTAAAATCTTTTATGAGCGAAAATAAACAGCACTCACTCATCGATCCACGGCAAAGCTATGAACAATACCACAATTGGGCGTACAATACAGCGTTACAGGGGTTTAAAAACGAAACAAAAGAATCAAAATCCTTTCATTTTCATGGCGAGCGCAATGCTTATACTCATGAACGCTATCATGAGCTTTGGAAGGAAAAAACCGGCGTAGCGGTTCAGACTCCTGTTGTTGCAGGATTTTCCGGATCAGACTGGACAGAATATGCCGCTGAGCAAACAAGATTATCCATACAGCAAATAAAATCCATTGATAAAGAGATCCGTCTGGAGGTTTCACATGAACTCGGCCATGACCGGATAGCAATCGCCCGGGATTATTTGGGCTAATTGGAACTCTCTCAGCACCTCATTAAACTATACGATTATAAGTATTTTCGTATAGCAACTATCCCAAAAAGCCTATATTTATATCAAATTTCTTGATTTTTACCATATTTTCGTTATAATAATTATACGATTATGTTTAATGTAAATGTATTGTTACAGTAAGGAGGAAAAATGGTTATAAACGCTATTATAGAAAAAGACAAAAACGGTTATTTTGCTTATGTACCTGAATTAAAAGGCTGTGTTTCTCAGGGTGATACATACGAAGAAGCATTAAATAATATTAAAGAAGCAGCAAGTCTGTATGTAGAAAGTTTAGAAGATGAAGAACTCTCTATAATTAAAGCAAAGGATATCATGATATCGCCTATCGAAATGGAATTAAATGTCTGACAAATATCCACGTATAACAGCTAAAAAAGCAGAAAAGCTATTAATACAAAACGGTTTTGTATTAAACAGACAAAAAGGCAGTCACAGAATTTATATAAAAGACGGATGCCGTATGGTATTGCCTTTTCATGCAGGCAAAACACTTCACCCTAAAATAGTAAAACAACTTTTTGAAATAATAAACGAATGCTCGAAGTAAGAGATGCCTAACATCCAGCCCTACAAAATAAACCCTATAACTCAAGCAAGTCCGATAGAATACCTTACAGATACACAAACAAACGCCCTCACACTTGCTTTTCAATCTTACTATGATAATAGCTCAAAGAAAGCTCAAATACAGAAAGACTTGGATCATTCTCCTATCTTGAGGCACACAAGAGCAATAGAATTGCTTAGAGCCGGAGTTCCTGTAAAATAATACAGGATATACTCGGACATTCTGCTTTGACTACAACAGCTATCTACTTGCGGATGAGCGGCCAGGAGGCTAAAAGTATACTTAAAGAGAAGGGGCTGATATAATATTGACAAATGATATATTTTGTTTAACTTATAAGTGAAATATTGTTGGTAATGATAGGTTTTATTTTGTAGAAAAGTTAAAATATGCAATCTACATTTTAAAGAAAGTGGAACAGGAAATAATTGATATGAAAGATAAAAAGACGCATAAAAAAGGTGTTCCAGAATTTGAGAAGGCTACCAGGAACAATACCGAGTAATCCTGAAAAGTGGCAGCTAATTAAATCTTGCGTAAGAATCTCAGAAATTGTTGGTACTGGGTATAAAAAACGGCGCTTTATTAAAAATCAGATAGTTACTTTTTATAGCCAGATGCTAAGAATTACTGGTATATCTTGAATCTTTATGGTGCCGAGGGCCGGAATCGAACCGGCACGGAACTAAGTTCCGAGGGATTTTAAGTCCCTTGCGTCTACCATTTCCGCCACCCCGGCATTTTATTGAAAAACGTGGCGATTACTTAATGTTACAACTTTACCATATATTTGTCCTAATATATTCGTCCATGGAAATCGCGGCCTTCTTACCGCTACCCATGGCTAATATAACGGTTGCCGCACCCGTCACAATATCCCCTGCGGCAAATACCCCTCTTTTCGTGGTCTTTCCCGTATTGCTGTCTGCAACTATATATCCCCATTTGTTCAAATCCATTCCCGGAGTAGACATAGGAACGATAGGATTGGCGTGCGTTCCTATCGCAATCACCGCCGCATCTATATCTGCTGTGAATTCTGAACCTTTAATTGGGATAGGCCTTCTTCTGCCGCTTTCATCAGGTTCTCCAAGTTCCATCCTTTGACATTCTACCCCCACAACATTGTGGTTATTGTCACCGATAAATCTTACAGGATTAATCAAGAAGTCAAATTCTATACCTTCCTCTTCGGCATGACGCACCTCTTCGAGCCTTGCAGACATCTCTTTCCTCGAGCGTCTATAAAATATTCTGGCATCTTCATATCCAAGCCTTAAACCCGTTCTCACCGCATCCATTGCAGTATTGCCAGCACCAAAAACAACCAACGTTTTACCGACCTTAATGGGAGTATCATATTCGGACGTGTTATACGCCCTCATTAAATTAATCCTAGTGAGGAATTCATTTGCCGAATAAATGCCATTTAACTCTTCCCCTGATATATTAAGAAATTTAGGGGCACCTGCGCCACTACCTACAAACACAGCGCTATAACCTTTCTTTTCGAGCAATTCATCTATAGTAAATGTTTTACCTATAACAACATCAGTTGAAATATTGACGCCCATCTCATCTAAAACCTTTAGTTCTCTGGAAAGTATCTCCTTTGGAAGCCTAAACTCCGGGATTCCATACATTAAAACACCACCAATCTCGTGAAGCGCTTCAAATACAGAAACGCTGTATCCCATTTTACATAAATCCCCTGCCACCGTCAAGCCTGCAGGTCCGCCTCCTACTACCGCAACTTTCTTGCCGTTATTGCTCTTTACAGCAATATGCGTATCTCCGTATTTCGCCTCATAGTCGGCGACAAATCTTTCCAAATTACCAATAGCGACAGATAATGCACCCTTCCGTTTGCCAATAGTACACACCTTTTCGCACTGGTCTTCCTGAGGACAAACCCTGCCGCAAATAGCAGGAAGAGAATTAGTCTCTTTTATCTTCTTAGCAGCATCCAGAAAGTCGCCATTCTCAATAAGTTTAATAAATGCCGGAATATCTATATTAACAGGACAGCCCTCAATACAAAATGGCTTTTTGCAATCAATACATCTTTTAGCCTCTTCTATTGCTTCCTCAGGAGAGTATCCGCACGGCACCTCCATAAAATTCTTTCTTCTTTCTTCCGGTAACCGACAAGTCATCTCCCGTCTTTTAATTTTAAGACGCGATTTATTGTCTAATTTATGATCCTTACCTACATTCTTATTATCATTCATCCTTATTTATCCTTTTTATACATTTAGTAATTTAAATGTCATGGTGGTCTTTCATGTGGCACGCATAAGATGCTTTTTCTTCTTCTTTATAAAACTTAAGTCTGTTCATTAGGTTGTCGAAATCAACCGTATGTCCATCAAATTCCGGTCCATCAACGCAGGCAAATTTTGTTTCTCCATTTACAAGTACCCTGCAAGCACCGCACATGCCGGTTCCGTCAATCATAATTGAATTTAAACTAACAATAGTCTTAATACCCTTATCTCTTGTCATGTCGCTAATCGCCTTCATCATAATAACCGGTCCGACAGCTATAACCCTATCTATGTCTTCTTTTCGTCCATCCGTTAGTTGCTTTAAGATATCCGTAACAAAACCCTTTGTCCCATAACTACCGTCGTTTGTTGCAATTAGAAGCTCTGTACTGGCACTCCTCATCTCGTCTTCCATTAATAAAAGATTCTTACTCCTCGCCCCTATTACAGAAATAACCTTGTTTCCACTTTCTTTTAAAGCCTTGGCTATAGGGTAGATTGCCGCTATACCAAACCCGCCCCCAACACAGACAACCGTGCCAACCTTATCTGTTTCCGTAGGGTTGCCTAGTGGACCAACCACGTCCGCCAATCTGTCTCCTGTGTTTAACTCGCTGAGCAAATGCGTTGTTTTGCCAAGCGTCTGGACTAATATCGAAATTGTTCCTTTATTTTTATCAGCCGTCGCAACGGTAATCGGTATTCTTTCTCCCTTTTCGTGAACCCTGAGCATAATAAATTGCCCTGGCAATACTTTCGAGGCGATATCGGGAACCGAAATATTATATAAGTTAATACCCTCTCCCATACTCTCTTTGCCGACTATTTCATACATATTTACACCTCGTAAGACAAATATTTGGAGGCGGCACCCGGATTTGAACCGGGGTATAAAGGTTTTGCAGACCTCTGCCTTACCACTTGGCTATGCCGCCGAAAAATTAAAATATTATTATTTAAATTAACTACACCCGCCCACAGAGAGGCCAGACCTTCCACCTCATGACGAGCAATTTCTGGACCATCGTTAATACTGATAGCCCTTTTTTGCAGGTACATGCTACGGCAATTCCTGCCGCATTTCCGCTATCTATAAATTATTCATCACGGTCAATAGAGACGGTCGGAGCTTCCGTTTAGCGGTTTTTAAAGCTCTGGTAATCATACTACTAAATACAACAAAGCATTCCGTTAAAAAATCACACAACACAAGCCTGTGACTATTATAACATTTTTGTTCTTTTTATAAAATAAAATATGGACTACCTATATAAAAGGAGACTTTTCCCTAACATTTTATTTTTAATAGTCTTCTGATGACTCTTTATTTTTTTCAAGGTTGAACTAATCGGCTTTGCATAAACAGAAAACGTTCCGACCTTGTTAAAAACCGTTTTCACTAAGGCGATGCCATTATTAAAGGATTTAAAACTAAAAACCGAGCTTCTTTCCACTCCTGACTTTGAGATTAAAATTAGTTTTACTTGTCCTTTTATTGCATTGATATCACCGATAACATTTGCGTATTTATCTACCGCAACAATTTTAATTATAAAAGGCTTACCTGCAGGAACCTCCGAGATATTGGTAGATATAAGAAATCTTTTAAAGACAGAGGGCTCTATATCAACATTCTTGCTTATAAAAACATGGCTTCTCCCGTCGTAACGAACCTCAAAATTAAGCTGACTCATGCCAGCTCTATCAGAGATAAAGTTAAAATCACCCCTCCCATCTTTTATGTAACCGGATGGAATAGTCTTTGGATGGACTTTAAAATTATCACCTGTAAGGTAAACCCGTATATCACCATCAGGCATAAAATGAATAGGGTTACCATACTGATCCGCCGCATATACACTGACATTAAACCTTTCCCCAGCAACAACCTTTACAGGGGAAACTATTTTTAAATCATGAAATGGCCCCGGCAATACTCTTATAGGTGTGCTCTGACTCTTGATGCCCTCAAATGATGCCACTAAGTCAATTTTTCCAGCCTTTTTATAGGAAAGATTAAAATTAACTATTCCCTTCTTAAATTCTGAAGCAGAAATGTTTAAATGCTCAGCTCGATGGTTGCCGATAGTAATCCCAATGTTGAACCCCTCATATTTAGAGGCAAAACCTGCAATTACATTTCCATAACCATCTAACGCTACGACCTTAACATTAAACTTGCTTCCGGCTACAACTTTACGAGGAACATTGATCCTGAAGGTATTCAACTTGCCGGGCATAATCGTGATAGTAGTAAATGCGTGTGCCTTATTAGAAAACAGAATAGAACCGAACAGTAATAAAACTGCCCCGAAAAATATCACCTTTTTAAAAGAATTAATACTCATAATAGATTTCCTCAATAAAATAATAGTGTAATAAAATCTATATACATACTTATCGTCCTTTTTCAGCCATGTCTAAATAATATTTAATTTTACGGTTAGAAGGATTCAACATTATTGACCGACCAAAATAATGTCTCGCCCTCATAAAATCATCATCGCGCAAATATATCAAGCCTAATATGAAATTAATTTGCCAAGCATTTTTTATGACCAGCGCTCTTTTTGCATAAAACAGAGCACCATTGTAATCTTTTTTTTCATAATTATCAAGAGCCGCATTAGATAACGCCCGATAATTTGAGGGGTTTTGTGCTATCGCCCTCTTAAACATGCCAAGTGCCATGGCGTACTTTTTTTGCACAAAAAACGCAACACCTTTTTTATTATAAAAATCGGATTTCTCTGATCTTGATTCTTGCGTTATGCTTTTATGAATTTTTTTAGGAATACTGTTTTTTATGACATCAGATGTACTTTTTATTTTTTTATGGCTAGTTTTCAGCGGATACTCCTTTATTGCAGGCTTAGTTAGTTCTGTATGCTGTTTGACCATAATGGGAATCTGAAAAGGATTTATAATTCCAAGCGTACTAGGTGGAGGATTTAAATTGCGACCATGTTTTAAAACATGGGTTAAAATATAGGATTTTCTTATAATGTGTACTATCAAATCTGAATAAAATAAAACATACCCACCCTTTGAAGCACTTTTAACCAAGAATTTATCCAACTGAATCTTATCTTTATACTCCAACGCCCTGACGAACATATAAACATTCCGAGACTTCCCGTATCCGGATATCTTAAAGGAGTAAGACCCACTATTTTTACGTTTCTCAGAATATTTTAGCTTTATGTAGTTCAACTTTACATGATATATTTTCGAATCTCTCAAAATATTGGAGATAAAATAACTAGCGCTTCTGTTATGAAAATACCCATACCTAAGCGCAGAAACGTCTATTTTTTTAATTTTACCAATATTTTTAACGATATTTTCTTGTACTATCTTTAAGTGAGCGGCATTATTATTTATGATATTGCCAGTTTCTCTTTCCTTTTTAGCAATACTTTTGGAAAAGAGAAAAAAAACGGAAACGGAAACTACTAAAAGTGCCCCGAGAATAAAATAAATAAAATTTTTGTTTTTCAGCTTCACACGAATACCGAGTTTAATCTTTAGTTTTTTAAATTGTAATATAATGCACTAATAACCTTTTAATATATTAAAGAATTTTAGTCAATCAATTTTTATAATACGATGCCATTGAAGAGGGTGTTTCGTACACATTGACCCTCGCAATTTTAATTAAACCGTCTTTATATGCACCAGTTATCCTGCTAAACTCCTCATATATATACCTAGCAATATTTTCTGCGGAGGGGTTTGTCTCCTTAAAAAAATCAAGGTCGTTTATAAACTTATGATCAAGTATCTCCATTATTTCTTTCAAATACCCCTTTAACAGTTTAAAATCAACAACCAAACCTATGTCATTTAATACATCAGATAAAACTATTAGTTCAATCTGCCAGTTATGCCCATGAATATTTTCGCATTTACCGTTATATCCCCTAAGGGCATGTGCAGAAGAAAAATTTGACAACACCTTTAATTCGTACATATTTATGTGAATACCCCTATAAATTGTTAATCAACTTAATTATTATCGTTTATCTCTATACGAGCATGCTTCCTTAATCTGGCTATCCAACCCTTTAGCATAGGAAGCAGTACTACGCTTTGTATTTTTTTTGTACTCTTCGGTGCATTAATTTCCTTTTCTGAGCTATACAGAAAAATCTGTAACCGTTTGTAGATAAACTGTCTTTCGATTAAGACATTCTTTACATAGCTTAAGAACGTTATTTCATTATAACCATATTTTCTGAGAAATGTTGGAAATGGCATATCCTTATGTATCATTTTTAATTTTTTTTTAAAATCGTTCACGTAGGCATCTATCTGATTTTTGGATATAGATATAATCCTAATTTTTTTTTCTTGCCTTAAGATCAAAATTCTATTTATGTAAATGTTTAATTTTTTTTTAAAATCGTTCCTCGAAAGTAGATGGTTTGATTGATGATATTTTAGATTGGCAACCCTATTGAAAGCAACAAAAAAATATAGTTCGTTCATCGTTATAGGTATATTGTCAACCGAACCTACAACATCGTCTACTAAAAATCCATAAGAACTTTTGTTGAACATTATTACTAAAAAGAAGAAAAGAGGAACAATATATTTTAGTTTCTTTCGCATTTATTTTTATAGAAAATATTAAAAATATGATATAAAATGTTAAAAGTTAATATGAATGAACCACTTATGACAATAGCTCTGATACCAATACTATCATTATTTATATTTTTTTTGTATATTTTTCTGTCAAAAAAAATATATAGACACCTTATAATAAAAAACCTTTTAACTAAAGATAAAATTAAAGGCTATGAAGAGCAGATAAAACTTTACTTATGTATCTTAAATAATTTAAGCGACGGTTTAGCGATTATAGATAAAGATAAGAACCTATTATTTACCAATGCGTCATTTAAGGACAACATGAGGTCGGTCGCCCTTCCGAATAACATAAAAATATTTGAACTTTTGACAAGAAATTTCGAATTAAATAGTCTTGTCAATAACGTAATAAACACAGATAATCTTGATTTTGTAGAAAAAAAAATATCCTATTTCGATAAGGCCGATGATAAAACTGTGAATTGTAAAATATTTAAGATTAATGGCCTTGAGAAGTATGCCGTCATGGTAAGAGATATAACATATATTCAAAAAGTAGAAAATATTAGATCCGCATTTATTCAAAACATATCACACGAAATTAAAACGCCTATCACCGCGATAATGGGATTCGTTGAAACACTAAAAAACGGTGCCATGAATAATTATGATACAAGTATTAAATTTTTAGACATCATAGAACACCACACAAAAAGACTAAATTACCTGGTCGATGACCTAATAATACTAACAAAAATTGAAACCAATCGGTCGCCGATAAAATCGGAAAATATTGCCATAAAATCTATAGTCAAACAATCCCTCTTGTTATTTGAAAAAGATATAAAAGAAGAAAAAATAGACATCGTAACAAATTTAAGCGATAGAACATTTATCTCAGACCAGTCAAAAGTAAGCCAGATCATTGTCAATCTAATTCAAAATGCGGTTAAATATACAGAAAAAGGAGGGGTAATTAAAATTGAAGGGGATATTATTGATATAAAAAAAGCCTCTCACTTTATGCTTGAGGCCGAAAACACATCTATTTTATGGGGTAGAATGGATAAATTGGAAAAACAAGGGGAATTCTTTTTCTTTTCTATAGAAGATAGTGGCATAGGCGTAAATTACACTAATCTTTTAAGACTAGGGGAAAGATTTTTTAGGGTAGATAGCTCACACTCCGGCAAATACAAAGGAACAGGACTAGGTCTTGCCATTACAAAACATACCCTTAAACTACTTAACGGTACTGCCGCGCTTAAGAGCAATATGGGAACAGGATTCATGTTCACATTCATGATTCCCTTACCTTATGCCCATCGGTAAACGACTTGCCTCACACCGCCCGTCCTATCCTTATAGTCTGCGCTACGTAATCTTACACAAAATTTAACGCCGGAATAGAGCTTATAAGCCTATTTTTATACAACAATTCACAGTAAAGTTTAAATCCCTTAATATCTTCCTCTCCAAAATCAAAACTTAAGCAATTAGTCCAATAATCAATGAGATCTTCATATGATATAAAATTATATTTGTTATCATTTAGTATTGATAGGGCAGCATCTTTAAAACCGCGAATAGCGTTTCGCTTAGATTTTAAGAGATATCTGTAGAAAATATCCATCTCCCTTTTATTATTGTTATAAGCCTCTTTCCTTAATATAAAGAATGCAAAAACGAACGGAAAGCCTGTAAATTTATACCACAGGTCCGCAAGATCATACGCAAAGTAACTCTTGGGAATAGATTTTTTAAATCTTAAGGCATTATCACCTATATGCAAAAAAATCTTATTAGCCATTACATTGTCGTTAAATGTGGATATTAACTCAAGTTTGTTGCTTGACGGCAGGGTGATAAAATTGAGCCTTTTTATATCTATGTTATACATTTCCACTAATAAGACCTTAAGTAAATTCAGCGATGTAAGTGTTTCAGGGGTAACATAAATAACTTCATCCTTTTTAAAATCTTCAATAGGTTTTTGAGAAAATAAATAGATACTCTTGATAGTCTTTTTTGAACTTATAGAAATATCGCGAAATATTAAGGATGATTTACAATTTAAGACATAATAAAAAGAGGATGAAGGGCTTACGTCAACATTGCCGACACTTAAGCTATTATTTAAAAAAGCAGGGGTCCCACAAACAAATTTCAGAAAATTTAGTTCCGGGTCAGCCTTGACTTCCTTTTTTAAATAGTAGTAAATCGGATAAACATTAAGATAGTTTATTTCTCCCACATAAATCATTTATTATGACCGGTAAATATTAATCCGGAAATAGATGCCGATAAAAAATCAGGGTTATGTGACTTAAGCTCCTCATAAGAATGATTTCCCGATGCTACGCTAACAACTTGAACACCTGCATTTTTTGCAGTCATTATATCTATCGGCGAATCGCCTATGAATATAGTGGAAGACGAAGGAATGTTTGTTTCCTCAACTATTTTATTAATCATCTCGGGAGACGGCTTCCCTGCAAGCCCATCGTAAACACCAAAAATATAATCAAATAAATCGTTTATTTCCAAATGCTCTAATAATTTTCTTGAAATAGAACCGGTTTTATTTGTGGCTACATTTAGAGATTTTCCCCTCTCTTTAAGGTGCAGTAAAAGCTCTTTTGCCCCGCTAATTAAAGATGTTTTTTCAAAACAAACCTCTTCGTACCTATTTCTAAAGATTTGTATAGCCTCATCTTGATGTTCTTTTCCAAAAAGTTCACCCAAAAGACCCTCAAGCGGAACCCCGACATATGAATTAGATTCCTTGTAAGTTATAGTCCGCTCTTGAAATTTGGAAAAAACCTCGTCAAAAGCATCATTAATGGCCTCAAAAGAATCAATCAGTGTCCCGTCTAGGTCGAAAATTACCGAATCAAATTTCTCAATATTTTTAATCATAAGATAAAGTTTTATTTTATTATATTATTTTATTTTAAAAAGCCTCTCATAAATTCTGCCGTTTCCTCAGGAATAGCGGTATTAATGGACATCCCTGTCCCAATTTCAAAACCGGCCTTCATGGTAAGTCGCGGAATAATTCTTAAACTCCAATGATAATAGTCCTCTTTCTCATCCGCAATAGGCGGATTGTTAAAAACAAAATTGTAATCAGGATCGTCCAATGCATCACGCATAGCCTTAAGAATCTTTTTGACGATAATACCCAAGGATTTGGTCTTCTCAATGGTCATACATGTAAAACAAGGCTCATGTGTAAGAGGCATTATCCACGTCTCGAACGGACAAGTTGATGCAAACGGATGAAAAACAATAAAGTCATCGGTTTGCAAGATGATGCGCCTGCCATCCACGATTTCACTGTGAATCATGTCACAAAAAATGCATCTCCCCACCTCATCGTAATAAAATCTGGCCTGAGAGATATTATTCCTTAATGAGAGAGGAATAATGGGAGTCGCAATAATCTGGGAATGAGAATGAATTAAGGATGTTCCGGCGTTCACACCGTTATTTTTAAATATTATAATATACCTGAATCTTGAATCGGCACTCAAAGACAAATATCTATCTCTATACATCACGAATAACTCCTGCACCTGCTTATCGGAAAAAAAAGGTATAATTTCATTGTGCTTTGGAGTTTCTATGATCACCTCGTGGGCGCCAATTCCCGGTTTTGTTCTGAATATCTCTGTAGCCTTGGGGAAAAAATATCCCGTAAAATCTCCGTGAAGAACATTTTCGCCATGGTTAGACGGTGAATCAACCGCCGCGGCGAGGGAAAGAGCTGCAAATTTGTTTTGGATAACCCGAATCCACCACCCCTTTGAGTCGGAACTAGTTCCAAATGTTCTATATGATTCAATTTCATTTGGAGATAGATATTCATTGCCAGAACAAAAAGGGCAACCCTCTGAGTATTCGGGAAGCACCGCGTTATTTTCGTTTCCATCTTTGGATTTAGATGGCCCCTCAAACTCGTGAGGCCTTCTTCTTCTTTCCGTGGCAATAATAACCCACTCTCTCGTAGTCGGGTCTTGTCTTAATTCTGACATGCTAATATTTTAATTTAAGGTTAGGTTTTACAATTTGTTTCACAGAGTCAAACCACGTATTTATTATACAAAAAATCATAAATTTTACAAGGGTTATTAACTTTTCCAAAATCGAATGGGACACTATCTTGCCATACTGCAAACGGCATATTCTGCTCTCCACCTATCCCGCCGTGAGCACCCATCTGATTTTCAAAATTTATTATATGATGGCCGTTGTATTCTCCAAATAATATCACGTCCCCGGCATTATCAAATTTACAAAATTTCTCGATAGATGAAAATGCCACATCTTCTGCGTCTATTCCGTTATAATCGCGCATGATATGCTTCAGACTTAAACATTCATCAGGATTGTTTTTAAAAAAATCTAAAAAATAATAAAATCTATCATGTTTTTTGCTAAAAATAACCACTTCACCGTTGTCGTCTTGCCCCATAACAAATCCTATGCCTTTGGTTTTAGAAAGCATAGAAATTACGTGAGGGTAGGTCATATCAACCTCTCCAACGGATAACTTTGACGATTTTCCGGAAAAATAAATATTAGACATTGGACCCGAATTCATTATATAAATTATCTTGTCTCTTTCCCAATTTGTTTTTCTGTCAAAACTGTCAATCTGTTTGTCACTCAAATCTATTTTTCCAGAAAAATTATTTAAAATCTTACTGCATGTCCCCTTTTTAAAAAAATCATTTAAATATTCAAATAATCTTTTTATAACAGCATCATATCCCGTATCAAATTCATAAATAATCGCATTATCGTCATCAACATACCCTGTAATCATATCTTTAAGCGTTTTGTTGTTATTTAACATCAAAAAGGGAATGGCCGGAGTATGCCCATGGTCAGAAATAATAAAAAAATCATATTCTCTTTCTGCAGTCTTTATTTCCCTATAGATATCTTTAATTTTTTTATCTATAGCCTTTAATGTTCTTAGAGCACTAATAGAGTAAGGTCCCCTGTGATGAGAAATTTCGTCATAACCGATGTAATCGAGATAAATAGACGGAACGCCTCTAGATATATCCATTACTGCGCCAAATGTTTCTATTTCCTTAAATATAACATTGGATACAGCCCTTGCGAATGGGAAAAAGCCTTCGGGACGGACATCCTTTTTTTTTACAACATCAACAATCATCTCCCATATCTCCAGTAAAAACTCGAAAAAAACATAAAAAAAGGTCTTTAAAAAAGTAAAAATATGAAAAACAAATATGATAAAAATATCAAAATTTCTGACCTTTCTTTTAAATAGGTAACGTATAGAAAAGGTTGAAAGAGTGAAGGTTGACCTAAACGCTCCTCCCGCAAATAGGTTGACATAACTTGACCCGCCGGCAAGAAGTCCTCTCTTTTTTTTTGAGAGCATTGCCTCGATAAGTCCCGCACTTTCAGGTTTCTTGAAAATTATCTCATCGCCGGTTTTCCTTTCTATCCATCTAAAGCCGGGTACACTATCGCTGTCTCCATATAAAAGTCCAGCCTGAAAAAAGGGGGTATCACTTGGAACACCAATAAAATATTTTTCAAATCTATATCCATCTTTCATAATCATCTTCCTCAAATGAGGCATTAAATTAAGTGAGAAAGCTTTTTTTATGGCCCCATAGGAAAGGCCGTCAACTTGAAAGATAACAAACCCCTTGTCCTTTAAGGGCTTCTTAACCCTTATTTTTCTTATGGATTTCTTAAATATCTTTAAGTTAGTCTTCATTGTTTACCTATTTTTTAACTATCTTCTTTTTCAAAAAAATAATCAGCGAGGAAAACCATCACAATCAAGAACAGAGTGATAAAAATAAAATCCAACGCTATAGATGTTTCAGGCACGAAAAAACTTACCTTCTTGCCGTAAAACAAGATATGCTTTAATATATCAACCGAATAGGTTATGGGATTAATATATGCCAATGCTTTTAAAAAAAAAGGAAAATTCTTTACCGGATAGAGTGCTCCGCTCACAAAAAACATCGGCTGCACTATAAGGTTTATAATGGAGTTAAAGCCCTCAAAAGATGTCATTCTTGATGCTATAACTATTCCAAAAGCTGTGAGAGAACATGAAATTAAAAAAAGTGCAAAAATGGAGAATGTAACGGAACCCAAAGACATTCTAATTCCCAACATAGGGGCAAAAACCAGCATAACCATTGCTTGAATAGTACTAATAATTCCGCCGGATGTTATCTTTGCGAATACAAATGTCTTTCTTGATATAGGAGAAACAAGAATTTCTTTTAAAACACCAAACTCTCTATCCCATATTATAGATATAGAAGAAAAAATAGATCTAAAAAGTACGGTCATGACAAGAATTCCCGGGAAGATAAACTGCATATAAGAACCATCTTTAATCTTGACCATAGTAGAAATACCGAACCCTACGAATAAAAGCCAGATGATAGGCCTGGAAAAGTCCGTGATGAGCCTCGACCTTTGCCTTGTAAACTTCAGAATTTCCCTTTTATTTATTGCGATAAATGCGTCTAATTCTGTTTTCATTTTTTGCCAGTCGTCATAAACTCCGTTTTTGAAACAAATAAATTATCCTCTGAATGTAAAAATCTAAAATAGTCGTTTAAGCCTTTATGGAAATCAACCGCACTGATAAGTTTTTTGTTGAAAAGATTATCCTTGGCAAGTTCTAATTCATTTTGAAGCAATAAAAAAACATTCTTTAGTGCTGCAATATTAAAACCATTATATTTTTCCTTAAAAAAAGTTGCAGTGTAGGGTTTTATCTCTATATCCTTAAACCCTCCGGCGGACAAGAAGGATGGCAATTTCTTTGAAATAAACCTGTCTCCACCCTTTATTCTTTGGTATTCCGAATAAATCTTAAATAATTTTTTTGATGTATCCGGCAAATCCGGATAAAATAAGTTCAACTCATCATCTATATCTATAATGACCAGAGTTCCTCCGTCTTTCATTATCCTTTTTATTTCTACAAGAAAGTCCGCGGATAAATTTGTATGCTGAAAGACATATCTTACAAAAACTATGTCAAAAACGGCATTCCTGATAGGAATATTAAACCCGTTTGCGCACAAAAAAGAGGTATTTTTATTCTCGTTTAAAGAATATGCCACATTTAAAAGCTCTATATCGAAATCTATACCGACAATTTTTTCTGCATTGTTATCTTTGAGCAAACACGGCAACACACCTAAGCCTGTTCCGATATCAGCCACTACTTTATTGCTAAAACTATAAGGAAGACTCTTAAGCTGTTGAAATAGGTAGGGGGCGGTCAAATAGGATTGAAAAGCCAAAAACCTGACGCCTAGAGGATAATTTAATGAGTTATTTATCTTAATATATTTTTCGCAAAGCAAGCAACCGTCCTAAAATATACTTTTTAAGGTTATAATCTGCATTCTTTCCTTTCCTATAGACACAATATTGATTGGCAACTCCGTCAATTCTTCTATTCTCGAAAGATACTTACGTGCGTTTACGGGCAAATCGTTAAATGACCTTACATTGGATATATCTTCACTCCATCCCCTAATTTCTTCATATATCGGGGTAATCTTACCATACTCGGCAATGGACGAAGGAAGGTGCTCTATCACTGAACCGTTAAGCAGATAACCCGTACAAATCTTTAGCTTATCAATGCCCGATAAAACATCAAGTTTAGTCACTACCATATCTGTTATGCCGTTTAAATTTTTTGCTTCTCTTATAAGATTGACGTCAAACCAACCGCATCTTCTGGGTCGTCCCGTAACAGAACCAAATTCTTCACCCTTATCTCGAATCAAGGCACCTGCGTCCCCTTGAAGCTCAGATGGAAAATATCCCTCGCCTACCCTCGTTGTGTATGCCTTTGTAATTCCTATTACACCATCAACTATAGTTGGACCCAAACCAACACCTGCAAGCGCCCCACCGGCAACAGTATTAGAAGAAGTAACATAAGGGTATGTCCCATGGTCAACATCAAGAAATGTCCCCTGCGCTCCTTCAAGCATTATATTGAATCCTTTTTTAAGTTTTTCATTTATAAACCCGGATGCATCAATCAAAAAATCTTTCAACTTATCGCCCAATTTAAAATATTCATTAATCAAATCGTCAGGGTTAAATACTTTTTCACCTAAAATATTTTTAAACAGATAGTTTTTTTCTTTTAAACTTAAAACAATCTTGTCATGCAACAGCTCTCTGTCAAGCAGATCTATCGCCCTAATGCCAAGTCTTGCAACCTTATCTTCGTACGCGGGACCAATCCCCCTTCCGGTTGTTCCTATCATGCCGGCGCCTCTTAATCTTTCCCTCGCAATATCAAGCCTTTTGTGATAGGGCATAATTATATGGCATTTATTTGAAACAAAAAATCTACCATTAATATTTATGCCTATTTTCTTTAAAGATTCTAGTTCTTCAAACAGCACCAGTGGGTCTATGACCACGCCGTTACCCAGAATGCAAATCTTTTCTTCGTTAAGTATCCCTGAGGGTACTAATCTGAATATAAGGCTCAAGTCACCCTTTACAACGGTATGACCCGCATTATTGCCACCTTGATAACGAGCTATGATATCAGCATTCTTAGCCAATAGATCTATAATCTTACCCTTACCCTCGTCTCCCCATTGGAGACCCACAACCACAATATTTTTCTTTCTCATAAATCCTTTATTTAAATTTAAGTTAATTTTGACCTACCTCGCCAACATTTTTCAATTCAAAATATTTCTTAAAATCGGAAACGGTTCTGTATTCTTTTTCTTTACCGTCATAAATATTTTTTAATATAATACAATATTCTTCTTTAGATTGAACATTGCCACCATGATTTTTTATATATACAACATTTTCAATATTATTTTCTTCCGCATATCTTATAACATCCAAATAGCCATAGTCCATAAAATTAGACTCAGACTTTAAACCTTTTTTTCTTAAAAACATAATTATCTCAGCCTCTAATCTTTTATTTTCCGTTTTATTAAAAACTAAAAAGTCCTCGTTCTTAAAATCGGGATAATCCGCATATCTACTTAATATGTCTAAATTAACGGCAAAACCGGCTCCTGCACAATTCTCCCCAAACATCCCTATTAAGTTATTATATCTGCCACCTCCAAAAATCTCATAACCTACATGAGGGATAAAACATTCGAAAATAGTCCCTGTATAATAATTCAATCCCCTAATTTCGCCCAAGTCTATTGTGATATATTTTTCGAGTTTGTACGATTTTATATATGCGATAACCCTCTCCATAGTTTCAAGGGCGCTTATAGCCCTTTCGTTATCCGTCATCTTCCATGCCTTTTTAATTACAGCTTTTTTACCGAACATAAATGGTAATTCTTTAATTATGTTCTTTTTAGTTGATGACAAAGATACATCTTCCAGGAAAGCGTTTAAACCCGAAGAATCCTTTCGAAGAGTAAACTCCTCTATTTTATGCCTAATAGGCTCATCTATATCTGAAACAATACCCCTGAAAAATTCAACATTACCTATATCAACGCTAAAATCCTTAATGTTAAGCTTCTTTAAGGATTCAATGCCCATAATAATGAGTTCGGCATCGCTTTCAGGGCTCTCGGGTCCTATCAGTTCAACCCCTACCTGCCATATTTCACGCGGTTTTCCTATAATCGGATCAAGATTCCGCAAAACCGGACCAAAATACGAAAACTTATACGGCAAAATATTAGAGTTAATTAGTGCCGAGCTAAGCCTGCCGATTTGCGGAGTAAAATCGCTCCTAAAAGAAAGCATCTCTCCCGAACCAATATCGACGACTTTAAATAACTCATTAGCCTTTGAGCTTAGAAGAAATGTATCAAGATAATCGATACCCGGGGTTATAACCCTTTTATATCCCCATTTAGAAAATTCACTCAGCAACACACCGGCAGTGCTGTTTATGAACTCCGTTTCGCTAGGCAGAAAATCCCTTGTACCAGGCGGAGGTTGCGAGGAAATTATCGTATTTTTTCTATCCACTATAATTCCAAGTATTTTGCATCGGTTATGTTCGGTTCAGACTTAAGCTCCTCAATGACATTATTTTCTATTCGCGAATCTAACTGTAAGATAGAAATTGCTTTATCCTCATGCCTTCCCAAATGCATTCTCGCAATATTAATTTTATTTCTGCCAAGAACCACCCCTATAGAAGATATGACGCCAGGTTTATCAAGATTATATATGACTAGTATGTGCCCTTCTGGAATGGCTTCAATTAAGTAATCATCTATCTTAACTATCCATGGGCTCTTTTTACCAAATATTGCCCCCGAGATAGAGAATGTTCTTACATCGGTAGTAACAAAAATACTGATAGTACTCGTATAATCAATCGTCTGTTCCGATTTTGACTCTACGACGGTTATTCCCCGTTTTTTCGCAATTTCTATTGCATTGACGTAATTTATATCTTCACCGAGTAGTGGGCTAAGGATACCCTTGAGAATGTTAGGGGTTATAGCATCAGTATTATGAGCGGAAACAGCCCCGTTATAATCTACTTTGACGGATTTAATCCCGCCAACTAAGATATTTCCCAAAAGTGTACCTATTTTTTCTCCAAGATTTAAATAAGGACCTATTGTCTCAACCTCCTCTTGTGTAAGGGAAGGAACATTGACGGCATTTTTTATGGTGCCGTTAATAAGATAGTCGGCCATTTGGTTACAAATAGCCACCGCAACATTTACCTGCGCCTCTTTGGTTGATGCACCTAGATGAGGGGTAGCAATAAGATTATCTAATGTAAGAAGGGGATTATTCACAGGTGGTTCAATCTCAAAAACATCTATAGCACATGACGAAACCTTTCCCGATTTTAAAGCCTCGTAAATATCCTTTTCATTTATTATGCCACCTCTCGCTATATTCAAAATCTTGACCCCGTCTTTCATCTTCGCTATAGTTTCTTTGTTAATCATGCCTTTGGTCTCTTTTACCAGCGGCGTGTGAACGCTTATATAGTCAGATTTTGCGTATAATTCATCTAGTGTCACAAGATTCACTCCAAGCTCCAATGCTTTATCTTTAGACAAAAATGGGTCGTATCCCAAAACATCCATACCAAAGCACTTCGCTCTTTTACAAAGCACCTGTCCAATATTTCCCATGCCAATTATACCCAATGTTTTATCGTAAACCTCTGTTCCTTGAAACTTACTTTTTTCCCATTTCCCTTCTTTTATCGAAAGAAAGGCTTGCGGTATATGCCTTGACATAGCAAGAAGCATTCCGAATGTAAGTTCGGCGGTAGTTATAGTATTTCCACCGGGGGTATTCATGACAGCTATGCCCGCCGCCGTTGCCGCCGGTTTATCTACATTGTCAAGACCGCTTCCGGCTCTTCCGATAACTTTAAGGTTTTTTGCAGCCTTTATTATGTCAGCCGTAAGTCTGGTTGCACTCCTAATGACAATGCCGTGATATTCATGGATTATTGCCTTAAGTTCTTCAGGTTTTAAGCCTGTTTTAATATCAACTTGGATATTATCCGTTTTATTCAGGACATCCACTCCTTTAGAAGAAAGTTTATCACTGACAAGAACCTTGAACATTTATTACCCCCTTTATCATAACGTAATATGTAATGTAAATATAATCAAAATACAGGTAAACAAAGACTTTTACTTGTCGAAAAGGGCTTTTTGAGCAGCCTTAAGCCCGCTACCTACTTCAAACTCATAACCTAATTCTTTTAAAACTGCTTCTAATGCGGAAATAGCAGTAATCACATCAAAACATCCCGCATAACCAAGGTGCGCTATTCTGAATATCTTGCCTTTTACAGCATCCTGTCCGCCAGCGATGGTGATACCATATTTTTCCCTCATGAGTTTTACTATTTTTCCTGCATCCACTCCCTCCGGTGCCCAAACCGCCGTGAGTGCATTTGAAGCCTCATCTACCGTATAAAGTTTCAAACCCATAGCCTGAACCGCCAATCTTGTGGCATTTGCAAGGCTAGCATGCCTTTTAAAAACATTTTCAAGCCCCTCCTCTTTAATCTCTTTCAAAACCTCTTTTAGCCCGATTATAAGTTGTACATTGGGCGTATAAGCATTTTGATTCTTTTCTAATGACTTTTTTTCTTTCTTGAAATTAAAATAGTATTTAGGAAGAGTTGATTTTTCTACAAAAGACCATGCTTTATCACTTAAAGAAGCGAAAGCAAGTCCTGGTGGAAGCATAAGAGCCTTCTGTGAGCCCGTAACAACAACATCTATGCCCCAATCGTCCTGTGGAAGGTTCACAACTCCCAGCGCGGTAATCGCATCAACTATAAGGATTGTATTGTCTCTTTTTTTAATAATATCGGCAATCTCTTTAACAGGATAATAGACTCCAGTGGATGTCTCAGATGCTTGAATATATACTGCTTTAATGCTCGGATCTTTTTTTAACGCGTCTTCTATTACATCGGGGGAAACATTGTGTCCCCACTCTATATCTATGGCCATTACATCAACGGAATATGCTTTGCATATATCAAACCATCTTTCTCCAAATTTTCCCCCTCGCACAGCAAGCGCATGGTCTCCTGCTGATAAAAGGTTAGATACGCAACCCTCCATAGCACCTGTACCGCTTGATGTAAATATTAAAACCTCTTGTTTTGTTCCAAATAAATATTTTAGATTATCCCTAACCTCCTGAAGTATAACGGAATATTCCGGCGCCCTATGGTGAATAATGGGAAGCGCCATATCGGCTAAAGCTTGCTCCGGAACAGGAGTTGGTCCCGGTGCCAATAAATACTTTTTCTGCATTTTAAACCCCTTTTAAATTAAAGTTTGGTTTATTAATCATGGATATATCACTATAAACGCATGACGCAGCCTAATCTAAATTGACTATAATTAATTGAATTAAGAATAATTCGTGACGGCTCGCACACATTATATACTTAACCAAATTTACTTAAAATTGTCAAGAATTTCTTAAAAAGTTTGACTTTTGCACTTATCAGCATTATAATCGTACATTGAAAAAGAGGCGGGGTTAATCATGCTTGGAATCTGCGCGTATAACATTAAAATTATTTATCGTAAACGAGGCTTTACAATGGAAGGATTGAAAGGCTATGGATTGTATGTCTTTTTGATTTTTTTGTTTTTTGCACTCTTTGCTTCGGCTGTCCCCCCGGCCTCAGCGGCAAGCTCCGGTAATCAAAACTTCATACATATAAAATTCAAGCCGTTAAAACGCACTAATACAATCAAGGTAGATAATGGAAACAATAGACAATATTCTGCCAACGTAGTCATCATAAACTCACCTTCTGCATCCAATAGCGTTAATACTTCAAAAAAAAGTTCTAGCAACATTACGGAACACAAAACCCAATCACCGGATTTAGGGATAGCTAAAACAAATCTTTTGACACAAAGGGGTAACTATCGAAAAAACTTATCCCATATATTCCCTATGATTATAAACAGGGAAATTATCCATTACATACATTACTACCAAACCTCTGGAAAAAGATTTTTTGAACATGCTCTTTTGAGATCGAGAAGATATCTTCCGATGATAAAGAGAATTTTTAAGAGACTGGGGCTTCCTAATAATCTTGCTTACCTTGCTATGATTGAAAGCGGTTTTTCTCCAACGGCTTATTCTTACGCCGGGGCCAGCGGAATGTGGCAATTCATGCCATCAACAGGGAGGCTGTACGGTTTAAGGGAAAACTGGTGGATTGACGAAAGAAGGAATCCTGTTGAGTCCACATATGCGGCTGGTAGATATTTGAGAGAACTTTTCAATAAGTTTGGTTCGTGGTATCTTGCCGTCGCAGCATATAATTCAGGCGAATTGACAATAGAAAGGGCTTTATCATTGTATCCGGGGGGTAATTTTTGGACAATCTCCGAAAATAAGCCATATCTTTTACCTATGCAGACAAGAAGATATGTGCCTAAAATAATTGCTGCCGCAATTATTGCGAAAGACCCAGAAAATTTTGGATTTCACAATACAGTCTATAGAAGAGCTTTAAAATTTAGACAAGTTAATGTGCCGTTTTCCGTCAGTTTGTATGCTCTCGCAAAATGCGCTGGTGTTTCTGAATATGAGTTGCGACATATGAATCAAGACTTGTTAAGGAACGTAACTCCACCGAACGACCATAGATTTATGCTTAATATACCTGCGGAGAGGTACAAAATTTTTCATAAAAATTTTGTACACATCAGAAAATATATGCATCAAGAACATAGGGTTATTGATGCATCTTATAGGGGTTTGGAGGGTAACATTTATTATGCCATTAAGCCCGGCGACACTCTTATGGGCATAGCATACAGGTATAAGGTATCCCTTAAAACATTAGAAAGATATAACAGTATTAGTAAATACTCTGTTCTCAGAATAGGCAGAAGGTTGGTTATTCCGAGAACAACACCTATTAGGGTTAGGCGTACAGATACTAAGCTTGCCTATGTGGTCGTTAAACCAGGGATGACACTTTGGAGCATATCTAATGGCTACAATGTCCCGTTAAATACACTAAAGATTATAAATCATATTGCCGGAAACGCTATTTACTCCGGAGAAAAAATATTTATAAAAAGCAACAATTCTAATAACGAATACCCTTATATCAGAAATAGACGGTCGAAAATACATCATAACCATCCTCATTACAGGGTAAAATTTGGAGATTCATTATATTCGATTGCCTTAAAATTCCATGATAATGTTAAAAATATTATGGCAGACAATAATATTAAGAACCCTAACGCAATCTATCCGGGCGAGGTTCTTAAAATAAATCAATAACACATGATCAACTTTGATGAAGCATTAAAGATATTAGATTCTATTAAACTTAAGGTGCAGCCCGAAAGTGTCCCTGTATTGGATGCTTTGCACAGAATTACATACCACGACGAGTTGTCAAAATTGGATTTTCCAACTGAGGATAATTCGGCAATGGACGGGTATGCATTGCAATCCTCCCACACTGGTAGCGCGTCCTCGAAAAACTTAAAATTGGAAATAGAAAAAGACACTGTATACGCCGGGGATGGTTCGAAAAAATATATACAGCCGAATAGGGCTGTGAAGATAATGACCGGCGGATACCTGCCTGACAATTTAGATGCAGTTATCCCCTTTGAAGATGCAAGGGTTGCCGATGGAAATCTCATTGTAACATCTCCCGTTATGGCCAATAAAAATGTGAGAAAAAAAGGAGAAGATATAAACAATGGAGATAAGATTTTAGATAAAAACAGGATTCTAACGGCGGAATCTATAGCATTATTAATATCCTGCAACATTAAAAAGGTCGAGGTATATGAAAATATACCTATTTCTATAATATCTACCGGCAACGAAATATTAAACGCGAATCAAAGATATCAATACGGCAAGGTATTTAACTCAAACGGCATATTGGCAGAACTCTTGCTGTCACAAAGCGGTTGTAAGATAATAAAAAATACGATTTGCAAAGATAATTTATCAATTATTAAAAAAACAATAAAATCCGCTTTAAAAAACAGTAAGATTATTATAACGTCTGCGGGGGCATCATTCGGTGAAAAAGACTTTACTGAACAAGCACTTGTAGATCTAGGACTTAAAATAAAATTTCGGCAGGTCGCTATCAAACCCGCAAAACCTTTCTCGTTTGGGGTTATTAACGATATCCCTGTATTTATGATCCCGGGAAATCCTATAGCATTTTTTACCTGTTTAATTGTATTTTTAAAACCTTTTCTCGAAAACCGGCTCGGCATAAACCCCAATAAACGAATCATAAAATCTATATCTTCGTTTAAATATACCAAAAAACATAAAAGAAGAGAGTTTATCCCTGCATACACATATAGCAAGGAAGGATGCTTTTATTCCGAAGCGTACAAAAGATTTGGACCGGCTATGATTAGCGCCCTTGGCCATATAAATTCCCTCGTGTCAGTACCGGAAAATACTCCAGAAATAGGTATTGGCGACTACATAGAAGTTCATTTTATCCATCCCTACGCGTTTTAAGCTGAGGCGACAATTTTAACTAAAACAGAGTATATGCAAAAGAATAAAATATTAATCGTTGATGATGAAGAAAGTTTAGTATATGTATTGACGAAACTTTTGGAAGATGAATTTATGGTAGACACGGCAGTAGACGGAGAACAGGCTATATCATGTATACGACAAAATGAATACTTCGCCGTATTTTTAGACATTAGGATCCCAAAAATAAACGGCATGGAGGTTTTATCGTATACGAAGAAATTGCCTCATATGCCTAATGTTATAATAATGACCGCCCAAAATACAATGATAAATGCCATAGACGCAATGAAAAAGGGCGCATATGATTATATAGCCAAACCCTTTGAGTTAGATGAAATTGTCGGCATAATCGATAAAATTAGAAGGGACGAGCGCTCAAAAACAGAAAAAACTTTCAAGCATGATGACTTTCTCGATACTTTATTGGTCGGTAAATCAAAGACTATGCAAGAAGTATTTAAGACGATAGGTAAATTATCACACAATAATCTTACCGTATTAATTCTTGGGGAATCCGGCACAGGCAAGGAATTAGTTGCAAGAGCCATACATTCAAACAGCATAAGAAGCGATAAACCGTTCATTGTGGTGAATACGCCGTCTGTCCCTTCCGAGCTACTTGAATCGGAACTTTTCGGACATGAAAAGGGATCGTACACCGGCGCAAACGAGAGAAGGGAGGGCAAATTCATTCAAGCAAACGGTGGCACTATATTTCTTGACGAAATAGGTGATATGTCACTGAGTTTACAAGCGAAACTCTTAAGAGTACTGCAAGAAAGAGAGGTTGAACGAATAGGTTCAAGCAAACCGGTAAAAATAGACGTAAGGATCATTGCCGCCACAAATAAAAATCTCAAGACGATGGTCAAAGAATCAAGGTTCAGGGAAGACTTATACTATAGGTTAAATGTTATTGAGATTACATTGCCGCCGTTGCGCGAAAGAAGAACGGATATCCCTATTCTTGCGAATTTTTTTATTAAAAAATTCGCAGATGAATCCGCAATGCCGGAGAAACAATTAAACGAAGATGCAATGGCGTATCTCCAATCTTATAATTTTCCCGGAAACATAAGAGAACTTGAAAATTATATAAGAAGGGCAACAGTTATGTCACCGGCTTCCATATTGACACCGGAAAACTTTAAGGAGATAATTGATGCAGAATCTTTGATGAATTCCAGAAAATTTTCAAGGGATAAGATAAACAGCAGTGTGTCTTTTGAAAACATTATTAGACAACGTGTCAAAATATATATAGAAAAAGTTAAGAATGCCAACCTAAATGATGTTTATAAAACAATCATAGGAACAACCGAGAAAGCGGTCATAGAAGAGATACTTAGCATATGTAATTACAATCAGATAAAAGCCTCCCGACTGTTAGGAATAAACAGGAACACCCTACGAAAAAAAATCAAAATACATAAGATAAGTTTAAAAAATCATGAATAAACGCGACCGTATAGTTTACCATAGTAATCTTCCCCTATAGAACTTCATCCTTCGTAGGGATTTATGTGGACCATAACCTCGTTTATATATAAATTTGAATTTATTAGATCGTGTTTAACGGTTTCTGCGATATTGTGCGAGATCTTTACAGTCATATATTGATTTATCTCTATTTCAACATCTACGTAAAGATATGGCCCAGATTTCCTAACTTTCAAGCTTGTGACCTTTTCTATCCCTGACACGGTTAGTACTATTTTTTTTATCTTATCTATAACAAAGGTTGGTGGACTCTCGTCCATGAGATTTCCGATGGATTCTTTTATTAGCTTTACAGCGAGACGAAAAATAAAAAAACTAACGACTATCCCCGCAATAGGGTCCATATAATAGTAACCTTTTATCGCAGACAAGATACCTATTACGACTGCAACGGACGCAAAAACATCGCTCCTATGGTCATAAGCCGTGGCGACTAAACCCGCAGATCTTAAAAGCTTTCCCCATTTCAAAGTCCACTTGTAAAGGACTTCTTTTATAACTATAGTGGACAACGCAACTATCAGCGTATCAATGGCAGGCTTCTCATATTGATGATAATATAGCCTCAAAGACGAATCGGCCACAATTGAAAACCCAAAAAGAAACAAGGTCAATGCGATAATAAATGTTGCAATCATTTCGGCTTTCGCGTGACCGTACGGATGCTCTCTATCCCTGGGCTTATTAGATATTTTGAACGATATATAGACAATAAAACCTGCAAATATATCAGAAAGAGAATTGAAACCATCGGCAACAAGGGCAGAAGAATTGCCCACAATTCCGACGTAAAACTTAGCTATCGTCAAAATTAGGTTTATAGATATACCTATGTAAGATATATATCTTAATTTATTAAATATGTTTTCTCGGCTAATAGACAATTTCAACTTTGTACCAGCAAATAATATATTTTTATTATTATACTTCAAAACGATATTATTGAACTATGTGCATTGGAAATAAACATTGAATCAGCGGACTTTGTTGGCGTCATTCGTCAACAACGCTATGGCAGCAGGATAGATTACATGCTCAACCTCATGTATTTTTGTCTCTAAAGACTCGATATCGTCCCATTTCTCGATTTTAACAGCCTCTTGTAATATTATAGGTCCGGAATCAACCTCTTCCGTCACATAATGCACGGTCACCCCTGTATATTTTACGCCATAATTATAAGCCCTTCTTATTGCATCCCTGCCCTTGAAGGACGGAAGCAAGGATGGATGTATATTAATTATCCGATGCGGAAACTTTGACACGAATTCTTTAGAGAGTATCATCATAAAACCTGCAAAGATGATAAATTCAGCATTATAATCTGCTACAATCCTTTCCAATTCACTCTCAAACATCCCTCTTTCCGACGAACTGCTGAACGGTATAACAAAAATCGGGATTAAGGGTGCTACTTTTTTTACTTTTCCTATCACAGGGGCAGTAGCTATGTTTGATATAACCGCAACTATATTAATATTACCGGACTTATCCTTAATAGCTTTATTAGATGTAAAATAATTAATTATATTTAAAGCGTTAGATCCGTTACCGGAAGCTAAAATAATACAATTTTTATCATTTTGAATAGTAATTTTATTTGAGACCATTGATTCACACAACAATTTTAAAACAATCCGGTAGTTTACGGTTATTGGTTAATAATTAATTGTCAATTAATATAATATAACATTCCTTGCTAATTTTTCGCTAAATACAGTTTTTCCTATCTCGTAAGCCTCGAACTGCTTCGAGTTGCAATAGGTTAAATTACTAATAAAAGAAATTACCTCGTTCGAAATATCCTTGTCCACCGCTATAGCTAACCCTATACCTGCATTAAATACTTTATAAAATTCATCATCTTCCAAACCGCCTTGATCTTTTAATATGCGAAAAACATCCGGCATTATCCATGAATGCTTATCTATTTTAGCTATGATATTATCGGGTAAAATTCTAACCAGATTTTCCGGCAATCCACCACCTGTTATATGAGCAACACCCTTTATCTTAAAATTCTTCTTGAGGCTCTGTATAAGCTCCGAGTAAATAATAGTAGGTTCTAGAAGAACTTCTTTGACGGTCCGGTCCGTGGACGGCAGAGTATCATTTATGCTTAACCCTGCCATATCAAATATGATTTTACGCGCTAAAGAATACCCGTTAGAATGCAGACCGCTGGATGCAACGCCTATTATTTTATCATTTTCTTTAATATCTAAACCACTAATAATCTCATCCCTTTCAACTATACCCACAACAAAACCGGCTAAATCATATTCGTTTCCCTTATAAAAAGAGGGCATTTCAGCCATCTCTCCACCCAAAAGCGAACACCTCGCTAATTTGCACCCTTCAACCATTCCCGACACAATGTCTTTGATAATGTCTGGTTTTAAATTTGAAGTAGATATGTAATCGAGAAAAAAAAGTGGTTTGGCACCTAAGCATGCAATATCATTTACGCTCATCGCAACAAGGTCAATACCAATGGTGTTGTGTTTATTTGCGTCAAAAGCTACTTTAAGTTTCGTTCCTACTCCATCTGTTCCTGAAACCAAAACCGGATTTCTAAAATTAAGTTCGCCGATAGAAAATAGCGAGCCAAATGATCCGAGACCACCTATTACCTCTTTACTATAAGTACTTTTCACCATAGGAGAAATATCAAGAACTGCTTTTTTCCCCGCCTCTATATCAACTCCCGCTTTTTTATAATTCATGGGCAATCATTGTACATTTTTTTTAAAAACTTGTAAAGCAGATTGGTTTCTAACGCTTCTTGAAGAAAGTATTTATTTATATTGAATTTTATAATATTTTATATTATTATTGTTAATATTTTATTTTATTGGGTTTAGCTATGGCGGATAATAATAATGTAAAAAATGAAATAATAAACGAAAGCTATCTCCTTATGTTAAACAAAGGTTACAAAGGTGCTACTATAAGCGATATCCTAAATAGAGTCAATATATCCAAGGGTTCTTTCTATTATTATTTTGCTTCAAAAAGAGATGTTGCAAATCTCGTTATAGACGAAAGGATAAAAAAAGAATTTGTTGATATATGGCACGATGTTCACAAGGGCGATAATCCAATTAAAAATATAATAAAAAAAATTAACCGTTCATACAATGAAAATAGTGATCACTACCTATCCACAGGATGCCCTTTGGGCAATCTGATTTTAGAACTCTCCTCCGTAGATACTGGATTTTCCAAAAAAATCAATTCTATTCTCAAAATGTGGTCGGATTATATCAAGAAAGCGTTAGATAGGTCAATGGAACTTGGGATTATAAACAAAAAATTTAGCTCAAAAAAAGTAGCTGATTTTTTGGTTGCTTCGATAGAAGGATGTATTTTAATATCAAAATCTTATCACGATAAAAAAACATTAAGAAATTGCTTCGATTCTGTGATAGGCTACTTAGAATTGATTTCCGAAAACTAATTCCTTTACTTTATTATGTGTAAAGAAAAATATATATACCTGACAATAGGCTTGTCTTTGGTTGCGCTTGTTTCTCTTTTCGTTCTGACCGCCTGCACTAAAACCACGACACATCCTAAGAAAACTAATGCAAAATATATACATCTAAAAAATCTTTCCGGAAATAAAGATCTACAAAAATTTTCAAATGTATACTGGGAAACTCCCATGAATGAGGGTATCCATTCCTATAATCGGACAAAACTTCAAGGGATTACATCATCTTCTTCCTGCATGTTATGTCATTACAAACAGTATGAGAGATGGAAAAAATCAAGAATGGCACACTCGATGGATGCAGGGGTGGTTGGGCAACTTTTATTAAAAAAGATGACATCAAAACACTGGAAAACTTGGGTTAACAGTTGCTTAAGCTGTCATTCACCGTTTGCCGAATATTACGTAAAAAATAATAGTCAATATAATGGATTAAATAAAAAAGAAAAGAACATTCTAAAAAACGGTACAAAAGCGGGAAAGGCGCTGGTTATAGCACTAAATGCATTAAACATACCGATGAAAAACGGCGCATCCAGTGTGGGTTGCTCCACCTGTCACGTCAGATACTTCCATAAATTTGGTCCACCGCTTAAAAAATACAGGAAGCAGAGCAATATGGCACATATCGGCTTTGTTCCCACCAAGGCTTTTTTAAATTCTTATTTTTGTATAACATGTCATGAACTCCCTCGCAATAATAGAAGACTAAATGGTAAATTGTTCGAAAATACTTATGGCGAATGGAAAAAAAGTACTTACTCAAAAAAGGATGTCTCTTGCGAAACGTGCCATACCCCACGAGGGCAAATGACTTTTAAAAGTATTTATAATAAAAATTTTGTGTTAAAAGCCTTAACGATCCGCCTTAAAAAAATTAAAATTTATAATGGTAGGATTAATACAACCTTAAGCGTAACAAATTCCGGAGTCGGGCATAATTTCCCTACATATACAACACCTAAGGTTATTTTAAGTATAGCTCAGGAAAAAGCCGGCGGAAACATCATCGATAAATCGACCAAACATTATACAATAGGTTGGAGTGTAAGCTTGAATTTAAAAAAACAATATTTCGACACACGGTTAAAACCATTTCAAACCGCAAAACTGAATTATAATTATCCGCTGTTTCACAACGCAAAATATATAAAAGCATGGATTACCGTCAAACCTGAATCTCATTATGCTAAATTCTTCGAGGCATATTTAAAGATCAAACAATTACCGAAAATTATAAGGATTCTTTTTTTAAAGGCACTAAAGGAAGATAAGAATAGCCAATATCTGCTCTGGAAACAGCAAGTTAACATGCACTGAACCCGTTGCAGACAAAAGAAAGAGTCGAATTTTAGATTCGACTCTTTCTTTAAATCGACAAGTATTTATTTTTTATAGTTATGAATATGTAAATCTACTATAGGAGCGTTGGGAATTCTTGAGTATTGCGTCCATGAACCATTGTAATCGGCAACGTTTTTTTTACCAATTACAAACTTGGCTACGAACCAATCAAGGCTTGCCCAATATCCCGTATTACAATATGTAATCATTGGTTTGCGTAAATTAACGCCTGCATGTATCATTATAATCCGTGCTTCTCTAGGTGTCACAAATTCGTAGTAACCCCTTCTGGAAATTTTTTCGAATTTTTTGAACGGAACATTAATAGCCCCCGGCACATGCCCGTGCTTTACGAACCTCTTGTCATGGTCCATTCCTTTATACCACGCTACCGGACGAGCATCAATTAAAACAGCGTCACGTGTTTCCAAATATTTCCATATCCTTTGATATGAGACGCGTGAGCGTAAATTGATAGTAGCGATTTTAAAATTGCTTTCCATCGGACGAGAAGGTGTCGTCGTAACGGGTAATTTGTCATACATCCACGCTGCCAATCCTCCGTTTAATATCGCCGTATTTCTTAATCCATAAAACCACGCCGTCCACAATGCCCTTGTTTCACTACTATAGCCCAACGGAAATTTAGACATACCAGCACCGGTAAAAATAATTATACTACGGTTGGTTATGCCAGCCCTCCGATAAATATTGGTGATTTTCTGCGGACTCGCAATATTGCCGAGAACGTTAATGCCGATATATTTCTGCATTATGGAAGGAAACGGTATGTCAACCGACCCGGGAATGTGTCCCGATGAATAGGCCCTTGGAACCCTTATGTCTACTATCACCACGTTCTTGTTACGCATATGGTTATAAACCCAGCGGGGCGAAACCAAATGGTTGTTAGGCACATTCAATGCGTAAACGCTACCAATTCCCAAAAACATCACCGCGAAGGCAATTATTAAAATTTTTAATTTTTTCATGGCATTTTTTCTCCAAATTAAAGTTTAAGGTTAAATGCTAAACCGACACAAAACAATGTAACAATATTTATTTTAAAAATTTAAGCATCTTCTAAATCTTTAACTACGATAGGGACATCGCTCCATAAGATCTCATCTAAAATCATATTTACGTCACTATTTTTTTTAATTTCCCTGACTTCTACGCCTCTTTTTTTTAAATTTTCAGCGACCTTATGCATAATCCCATGTTTATTAATTTTAGAATCATTAACGTACAGAAATAAAATTTTTTTATTCATAAAATGTACACCACATCCGCATTTTGTATTTCATCGGTTAAGTTATTTAAATCGGCATTATTATCGGGATCTATATATTGCAACGGAGTTTCGCCAAATTCCATGGCTTCAAGCTGAACGTCCACATCTTCGTTTCTCTCTAAATCGCCTATTACGACCACTCTCACCTGATCGTCTAATAATGTTAAACCGTTAGCCATCCTCAGCCCTTCATTCTTTTTAAACTGAGATATCACTAATATATGTTTTGGTTTTTCATTTTTCATTATTTATCCTTATTAAAATTATTACAGGGCTACAAGATAGATTAAAATACAACCACTCGATCAGAACGTCTAACCAATTCGGCATCTTGATATTGCCCGCCTATTATTATCTTATCTTTAAATTTATGCTTAAATTTTTCCATGTTTTCAGTCTCCCCTAATCTATCAATAGAGTGTTCACAAACCGATACCGTGCAATAAATTTTATTAACTAAATCGGCAAAATTATCCAAGTTTAGTAGTAAAATACCCCTATCCGTCAGAAAACATTCAGTTTCGAACCCATTTGAAGATGCCGTTCTTAACAACCTCATTGCGTCATTCGTATATCTATCATCAGTCACCACAATGCCGATATGCATAAATACCCCCTTGCTCATTCTCTTGAAATATTTTATTTTACGATCTCAATTGTATAGACACCCTTTTCCAACGCTGTATTTAGAATCGAATGATCCTCGTTGGCACAAAATTGGGATATGCTTTCATGGGAAGAAGGATTACTGACTATGATTTTTACATGGTCACCCTTGCTTAACTTTTCTAAAACTTTTTTTGTATACATTTGAGGAACAGGACAAACATAGCCAGTAACATCCAACATATAGTTGTTATCGCTTATTTTTTCAAATTTTACCGCCATAATAATCTATAACCTCCTTATAATTTTTCATTACTTTTAGTTTTTGAGAACCTCATAGGTATATATCCCTTTCTCATTTAAAACATCGACTAATTCACATTTCTCAATTTCACACATTCCCATAATACTAAAACACTCGTCACATGACGGACCCTTGGTTACTACCTTTAAATGAAATCCTGTCTTGAGTTTGTCTAGCACTTTCTTAACATATACCTGCGTCCTTTTCTCGCTTAATTTTCTACAATCAAGCATATAAGTATTTTCTGATTGTTTCCATAGAATATCGCCCATAATTTATATCTCCTCCTTACAAGATCACATAAAACCTTCCATGCTATCTAAATCTTTTAACTCTTTGGCGCTCTTATAATTAATCCATTTACCGATTGCTTTAACCGCAAAATAACTTCCAACGATCATACCGATGAAATAAACCCAACCGCTGGGGTCCCCGTTAACAACGGGAACAAAAAAGGCTCCAATATTACATCCTAAGCCTATTCTTACACCAATACCCATGAACCAACCACCGAATGTTGCGAAAATAATTGACTCTATATTAGGGACTTTCCAACTAAATTCCTTAAAGGAAAGAGCCATTATAGCTGCGCCGATAATTGTCCCGAAAGACATTAATAAGGGCGGGTTAAGTATAGGGTTTGGAATTCCATTCGTAAAACCAAAAGTCATGTTGTTCATTAAATTCCAGCCTAATTTTTCAAACACCCACGCTAACCCTTGAGCTTCCTGCGTTGCAATATACCAATAACCCGGATCAAACACCCCTTGAAGTGCTATTCCGTGTGTATAACCCAACCGGTCAAGAACCTGTCCGAAATTAACAAAATGATATATCTTGCGGAGATCGCTTAACACAAACATATTGAGTCCGGCAAAAACACCAAGCCCGATACCGCCGTACACGGTCTTTTTAGCCTGCGCCAACATTGACCACATCCCCTTTAATTCATTTTTAAACCCTATTTTTTTTGATGTAAATTTATTCTCATGTATGTAATGTTTTCTATGATACAGATAATATATTACGATGAGGACAATTATACAGGGGATAATAACATTGATAAGGGTATTACTAATTAACACATTTGCCCATACATTGTGAAAATTAAGTAAATCTGCTATTGTATAGCCCTTATGCGTAAAAACATAACCTGCCATAAAATAATCGTACCAGGAATGCAAATATTGTTTAGGTATTCCCTTCTGAATAGCAGCCACTCTCCACGCTTTAGGAATAAAATAATTCAAAAAACCAAAACTGGTTGCTCCGAAAATAATCTGCGACAACGCTAAATTAAACAGGACTATCCACGAAACCATGTTCCCTTCGCCCGACTTATATAGAGTACCGGACGAACAACCACCGGCAAAAACGATGCCGAAACCGAATATAGCTCCACCAATTAATTCGCTAACGGCAAATGGATTAGGCGAAAAAGTTAGGAAATTAAATCCCGTAACTATTGCCGAAATAATACCGTAAACTATTATTGCAACCATCAGCCCTGCGGCAACCCTCACAACCTTAATGGCAAATATATCACGGACAGCAGATGCCATACAAAAATGACCGTATTGAAGGAATAATCCGAATATTAATCCGAACCAATAATAAGCGAGAAGATATATGAACACATGATGGACATCATACATTATTATCGAACCAATTATGCTTAAAACCAATAATGTAATTAAGCCCGTTGGAAACCTTTTAATTTTTGGAGCCTGCATAGCTTCGTTTTCTGGCATAATAAATATCCTCCACACCCTCTGATTTATAATTTAACAAATTTTTATATCACCCAAATTTGCTGTAAACTTATTTAACCTTTAAGTTTTGGGGCATTTGGATGTGCTGCATAAAATGCCTTCTCCTCTGCTGCACCTTTTTTAACAATCCGTGAAAGGCCGGATGAATGGCAAGCTTCACATGAAAATTTAGATGTATGAAACGGGTCAGCTATAAGATGCGTATGTGCCATACTTTTGGCAATTGCAAAATCATTCCCCTTATGACAGGTAATGCAGGTTATATTTCCCACAGGACGGTGAACGTGATGTATTGGACCAATATCCTTTTCGGACATGTTCCCATTGTGACATTCAACGCAACTTGAAGGAGCAAGTCCGCACGCATTCGCAACAGGTGTCTTGAAATTTTTCAAAAATTTATTGGAAATAGAGCCAACTGAAAAATTTTTGGATTGAGTATTGTGCACCACTACAACCCTAGATTTGACAGCGCCACTTACCCATAATCTACTGAAAATAACCAGACCGAAGATAATAGGCAATATCAACGTAAATAAAAAAACCTTTTTCCATTGAATTTTAATTTTTCTCATTTTCCCCATTCCCCCTAAATTTTTTAGATTTCATTCACTTCATAAAGATGAATATGCAAATATGCAAATATGCATAAATTCCTATTTATATCAAAAATACAGACCGATTAGTCTACACGTGTCAATTGTACAAATAATAAATATGCATTGTCAACATAAAAATTTATTACTATGAAAAATCGGATTTATGTTTTGTGACAAATATTATTTGAATAAAAGGATAGATTTGAAAATAAACGAGAGGGCATAAATATGCGGCAAGGCATTAATTAAGTGTTTTTACGTTCGAGGATGTTTCAATTGGACAATGTATGCACTTGTTTTTTCATAAGATGTTTGGATACAATTTTCAAAATATTTTCAGGCAGGAAACCCGTCCAGTGAAATGCAACCATACCGTCCTTTGAAATAAAAAATGTTTGTGGAATTTCGCTAATTCCACCGTACTTCCTTATTACCTCGGCCGTCGCATAGACCACAGGGTAATCAATTTTATTTCGACGTGTAAATGATGCAACCCCTTCTTTTGTGACATTCACGTTTATACCTATAATTAAAAAATGTTTCGACTTATTTTTATTGTAAAAATTTACTAAGTGCGGTATTTCCGCCCTGCATGGCGGACACCACGTAGCCCAAAAATTTACGAGCACCACCTTCCCCCTTAAAGCACTCAGGGTGATTTTTTTATAGCCCGAAAGATTAGGATTCAAGACCCTCAGGCTAAAATTAGGAGCCGGAGATTTAGCAAAAGATGCCGCAGGCAAGAAGAATACTGCCAATATCAATAATAAAATAATCGGCAACATCTTAACAATAAGTGTTTCGCTTTTAATCGTTAACTGAATTTTTTGCATATGAACGGACCTCCGTAATGCCAGGTTAAACTCACATTATCCATTATACGGTATATTATAGCGGAAAGTATTTCCGAAGTATAATGATACAACCGAAAGATAGTTAAAAAATATAAGTATTCCAGCAATAATTAAAATAACACCACCTATTATTGAAATAATTTTTATAAAAGGTCTAAGCTTTTTAGAAGCCGACAGAAAAAAATTAAGAGATAGAGATGCTATCAAAAATGGGATAGCAAGCCCCATAGCGTAAATAAACAATAGTATCCCGCCTTCTCCCGCATTGTGCGTAGTTGACGCTATAAAAAGTATTGAAGCAAGTATTGGGCCTATACAAGGTGTCCATGCAGCAGCAAATACGATACCTACTAAAACCGAACCGACTAACCCCACCGGCCTATTTTTAAAATTAAAGTTTGCATCTGATGACAAAAAGGATAAAAACCTAATTTTGTTAAATACCCCTAGTATAAATAGTCCCATAAGAACGATAAAAATACCCGCTACTCTCATAAGCCATATAGAATGAAGCAGATTTCCTACTGCGCTCGAGAACACGCCGAGTAGGACAAATACTGCTGTAAATCCAAGTATAAACATTAAGGAATGTTTGATAGACGACAACCTTGACCGTGCCGTTTTGTCCGCCATCAGTTCATCTACGGACATACCTGACACGTACGACAAATAAGATGGTATCAAAGGAAATACGCAGGGGGAAAGAAATGAAAATAACCCCGCAAGAAAAGCCACTAAAATAGAAACGTTAGGTATAAAAATACCATTCATTCGATATCCTCCATTTTATTATACGATCGTTTAAATGCAATGTGCTCTATCTTGATAGTTTAATGCAAATATTATGCCATATTGTCAGCAACGTCGCACTAATCAAAACAAACTCTCCACGAAAATTTCAGGAGAAAATTCCGATATCTCATCTGCCGATTCCCCTGTCCCTATGAATCTAACCGGCAAATTCAGTTTATGTATGATATCAACAATTATTCCTCCCTTTGCAGAGCCGTCTAATTTTGTAATTATAACCCCTGAAATATCTATAAGTTTTTTAAATTCCTCAACCTGCACTAATGAGTTTTGCCCCAGACTTGCATCTATCACGATAAAAATCTCATCAGGCGGATTACCGAATGTTTTAGATATAACCCTTGTAATCTTGGATAATTCATCCATTAAATGCTTTTTATTGTGGAGTCTTCCTGCCGTATCTATTATCAATAACCCATAATCTTTATCCTTTAGTTTTTGGACCGCATCGTGCGCAACGGATGCAGGATCTTGATTTTCTTTTCCGGATACGACAACGGTACCCGTTTTGTCTCCCCAAACCTCTAGTTGCTCTTTACCCGCTGCCCTGAATGTATCACAGGCAGCAATAATGACCTTCTTCTTATCGTTGTAATATTTACCAAGTTTGCCTACGGTAGTGGTCTTCCCTACCCCGTTAACACCAACCACCAAGAAAATATTTTTCTGATTATTTATTCGGATGGTTGGAAAATCCTTGGATATTTTATTCGCAATCTCATCCCTTAATGCACTTTTAACAATATCGCTGGCCAATGCAGTAGCCCCCTCCTGCCCAACCGAACATTTATTTTTGATATTCTTAAGCTTTAAGACTCTTTCTTTGACCCCTTCTACGATTTCATTTGCTGTTTGAAAGGATATATCGGATAAAACCAATGCCTCTTCGAGCATTTCTAGCTCCTCAACACCTATCCCAGCGGAACCAAAAATAGATGTTATTCTTCCCGATAACGCATTTTTAGTTTTTTTAAGGCTCTCTGTTAAACTCTTAAATTTTTTAAATACTTTCATTAATTACCTCATAGTGGAATATTTATATTTTGCATATGGCGTCCCTAACTCATTGAAACCGACACTATTTTAGAGATTCCCGGCTGCTTAGATGTTACGCCGAATATATTTTTACCTATTTCCATCGTTTTTTTATTATGCGTTACCAAAATTACCTGCGAATATTTAGATATTTCCTTTATAAGCCTGTTGTATCGCGCATTGTTAGCATAATCCAATGGCGCATCAACCTCATCTATCACGCAAAAAGGTGTTTTTTTTACCAAGAAAATAGCAAATAGGAGACTAACCGCTATCAGAACCCTTTCTCCTTGAGATAAAATATGTATGCCTGAAAGCTTTTTTCCCTGCATCTGCACATTAATCTCCATTCCGGGTAAGTCACCTTCGTCTTCATTTTCTTTGATAACTTTTAATATATCAGCATGCCCCCCACCAAACAAGAAAACGAACAACTCATTAAATTTAAGCCTTATTTGTTTAAGGCTTAAATTGAATTTTTCTTTTGATACCAAATCTAATTTTTTTATTATATTTTCTAAGGAATTAATAGAATTTTCAAGGTCATTTTTTTGTGTCAGTAAAAAATCTTGACGGTTCAATGCCCCTTCATACTCGCTTGCCGCACTCATATTTACATCCCCAAGTTCTAACATTGAGATCTTAAATTTTTCTATATTTTTTTTGATATCGTCTTCACTTAATTTATCGTAATAATCGGCCGGTAAAGCTAAGGATTCAAGGGGGGCGGTAGATTCATCCTCTGAAAATTCATCGCGTTCCAATTCCGACAATCTCTCCCTGTACATGTTTAAGTACGTTAATGCAGAATCCTTTTTTTTATCAGCAATGCCCCTATCTTTCTTGACATCTTCGAGTTCTTTCTCAAGTTCACTTATGTCTTCCCTTGTACCCTCCAGATTGGCCTCAAGAGCATCAATATCGGCCTCTTCGGACTTAAGGGCGTCCCTTGACGCCACAACCTCGTTCCGCTTGTTTGATATATCATCTAAAATAAGTTTTATTTCATTTTTAATATTATTAATCTGTAAATTCAGATTATCAATCCTCTTAGAGTAATTGATAATACCAACTTCAAAACCCTTGATCTCCTTTTTGAGAAAATTGAAATTTTGCTCTGCAGAGCTTATTTCTATCCTTAACTTTAATTCATCTTCTCTTACAGCTTCAAATTCACCTTCAAGAGATTTCAGCCTGTCATCGAGAATTTCTTTTTCTTTGTATGTTGACTTTAATCTATCTTCTAATGATAACCGCTCATCCTTAAGAATTATATTCTCCTCAATTGCCTCAATTTTCTCCGATTCAATATTTTTTAAGTCTTTTTTTAGTATAGCGAGCCGACCATCAGATTTAGCTATGTGATTGCTTATATACTTTATGTCGTTTTTTACCGTTAATTCGTCAATTTCTTTTAACCTTATGTCTTTATTTAATTTATCTATATCGGAACTAATATTCTTTATATCTGCGCGTAAGCTTTCTGACAATAGATTATTTTCGCTTAATTCTCCTTCTTTTTCTACTTTAAAATTTTTGTATTCCGATAACTTTTTTTTACTGAGAAGTAAATTCTGACTTTCTACGCTTTTATTCTTTCCCGCTATAATAAACCCGCTCGAAAGAAAAATCACACCATCATTCGTCACTATATCAATTTCCGGGAAGACTCCTGTTTGCCTTATATAATCCAAGATATCCGCACAGTCCTTATAGTAGTAAAAATTCATTCCGATATCGTCTAAATCAAAAATTTCGTTCGGAACATTATTGTGATTTAGTACGATTTTATCCTGCAATGGAATAATATCCCTTTGTTTGAATCCATCCTCTTTTGCGATACTTTTTTGGCTATCTTTGTCTGATATTTTATTTTTCCTTGTCCCTGGAATAAATATCTTAGTCTGTCCTTTCTGAGTATTGTTAATGTAATTCAGCGCCTTTTCCGCATCATTGATATTATTTACTACAACGGTTTCCAGCAAATCTCCGAAACCTGCCCATACGATATTCTCATATCCAGATTCTGTCTCTATTAAATCAGACAAAGGATAGGCATTGTAATCCCTGCTAGAATTCAAAAGCCTTTTTGTTCCCTCGGAAAAACCCTCACGATTATCGATGAAATCCGAAAGTTTGGATATCGCAATATCTATGCCTGCCAGTTCCTTTTCTAACTTATAATTAATTTGAACTAATGATTCCAAATTATTTGAGAACTTAGATAATTTTTCACTTTCAGACGCATTTCGCCCCCTTAACTTTGTAATATTTTTTGTATTTTCAAGGAAAAAATCGTTCTTTGCCGCTAATTCATCCTCAGCAATCTTAATCTCTCCTGAAATTTTTAATATTGAGCGATTCGTATCGATAATTCTTAACTCCACATTTTTTATATTTTTGTCATTAAAGATTAATTTATTATTAATATTTTGGGATTTCTCGGTTGTATCTAGAATATTATTATTGATAGCTTCTATCTCATCTTTAATTTTTGAGACCAATCTTTTTTTTTCGACGCTCATTACATTTAAATCATCTAATTTTTTACGCAAAGCGTTTATAATTGACTCATTATTCAACTCTTTATTTTTTAAATCTTTAAGTTTATTGATATTTCTATTTTTTATATCATTTTGTTCTCGCGCTTCTTTGTATTTGTTTTCTAATTCCGATTCCAATTTTTTTATAGTTAATTCTTCGTGTTCAATGTCGGAATCTAACTTTGTTAAATTTATTAAAATATTATTTTTTTTATTTACCGCAAGCTTATATCTATCATCAAAATCATCGAATAATGTTTTTAATCCTGCTAAATTATTTTCAGTGGAGGTGTTTTTTGTTTCTAGTTCTATCAGTAATGCAGAATAATTATCTAGCGCATCACTGTGCTTGGTGATATTGTAATTTATTTTTCTCTTCAATCTGCTACGTAAAACAAATTCCTGTTGACTTTTATCTTTTTCGAGCTCTTTATATTTTTTCAATACTTCAAATTGACCCTTTAATGAAATCAGCCTATTCTCAACCTCCCCGCAAAGATCGCTAATCCTTAATAGATTCAATTCCGCCAAATTCAATTTCCTTGAAGCCGACTTTTTTTGAGCTTTATACTTGGTTACCCCCGATGCCTCTTCAAAGAATAGCCTCAAATCATTAGGTCTATAGTTTAAAATAGCATTAATCTTAGACGAATCGACAATAGAATAGTATTTTGACAAACCGCTTCCGCTGAAAAAATCAATATACTCTCTATATGGAACGGAGAATCCGTTTATTTTGTAATCAGTCTCCTTGTTTTTAAAATGCCTCCTCTCAACCATTATTTCTGAAAAATCCTTATATTTAAAATCTAACGGGGGGTCATTTACGAAAACACACCTACACAACGCAACAGAAGATTGACCCCTCAGGTTGGAGCCATGGAAGATAATATCGTTCATATTCTTTAGGCGCAGATCCTTAAGCGCCTGCTCTCCAAGAATAAACCTAATTGCGTCGACAATATTCGTTTTGCCACATCCGTTAGGTCCGACAATGATATTTATACCTATATCAAATGGTATTCTTATCTTATCCGGAAAGGTTTTAAATCCAAAAAGTTCTATATATTTAAGATACATATAAATTTAGCACTAATTTTCAAGTGTAAAACAAATTATATTGGAAACAAAATATATTGACGCAACAAATGTACTCATGATGTGATTTGATAATTTTACTGACGTAATGTCGAATTTATCTGACAATTTAAGCTCCGAATTGGAAAAATCACCCTCTGGTCCCACAAATAAGCCGACGGAAAAATTATCAGGATAAGACTGGTTAAGAGAGGGCTTTTTAGACAACAGCAGATAGTCCTTTAAAAATATTCCGGCATCGGGAGATGCTATTAATTTAACATCAAAATTTTCGGCTAATTCAAATGAATCCCTTAAGCTTATGGGTTTACCTATTTTTGTTGAAAAGTTTTTACCGGCCAAAATACATGCTCCCTTTGAAATCCTATTCCATTTTAAAAACTTATTATCCTTTTCTTTGTTACCTTTTGCCGATAAATCTATTGATCTCTCAGTAATTGTAGGATAGATTTTACTTATTTCCATTTCACATAATCTCGAAAGAAGCCTGCCAAACATATGAGATGCAATGATAGGCAAAAACAGAGTGATGTTAACACCCTTTTCCACACAGGTCTCTTTGGATATTAACTCAACTTGAGTTAATTTTTTTGAGATCTGAATAACTTTAGCCAGATAAACACCTCCAATCCCGTCGTATAACCTGATTTCGTCACCCGCTTTTTTACGAAAGGCTTTTATATGGCTGGTTATCGAACTTAAAGCTATTTCTTTCCCCAGATAAGGACCGATGTCTTCCTCTGTATAAAATCTGTTGTGCATTCTAAGAACTCATTGATTTTTAACAAATTTAAGATAACAGCCCAAAAAATCGCAGTCTCTATAGCTTTTAGCTATTTTAAAACCGTGGCTGATTATTAATTCCTTGTAAGCTTGCATATCCCTCTTGAACACTTCAAATTTAGGCTCCTTGATAGATAATACCCCATCTTGCTTTAATACGCGATATAGCTCGCTGACAGCTTCATCTTTTTTATCTATCTCATGAAACGAATAATAAAGAAACGCAAGGTCTATTTCCTTATCTTTTACTGAACTTAAATTAGACGCGCTCTCAGTGCGAAAATCTACGTTATGCAGACATCCTCTCTTCCTTTGAGCCTTTTTTATCATCTTTTCCTGAACATCGACAGAAATCACGAAGCCTTTTTCTCCAACCGCTTTGGATAAAACAGGTGTTACGAATCCGCTACCGCAACCCGCCTCAAGGACATTCATACCCATCTTGACCCCCATAAATCCCATCTCTTCATCCATGTTTTCAATCATACCTCGAAGTTTATTATCGATAACAAACGAGAAAAGGGGATTAAACAAGGTGTACGTCTTTAATTTCATAATTATAGACCCCCTGCTTTTATCCAAGATTAGTCAGACTAAAAGCAGGAGGTTGTGAGAAAATATATTTATTTAGAAATTTAATTTTTACTTTAATGAATTAACGTAAGCAGTCAGAGCATTTATTTCACTCTTTGACATATGCCCCCTAAGAGCCATTCTATCACACATTGCAATCTTCTCTTTGAGTGTTATGTGAGTATGGTGCATTTTATTGGACACATTAACCTTTTTAGCTGCATTTTTAATAGACATTATAACCGCACCTCTTCCGTGTGCCTCCATATATGTACCGACACTATACACGTGACAGGTAGCACATGAAAAACCGTTAGTCCCTATCGACTTAGAATAGAAAAGTTTTTTACCTTCAGCAATAAGTCTGCCTTTCATTGCATGCATCTTGGAATTCATCATTGTATTGCCTTTCATTGCATGCATCTTGGAATTCATCATTGTATTGCCTTTCATTGCATGCATCTTGGAATTCATCATTGTATTGCTATTAACCTTTTTTTGACAAGCGTTTTTCATTTGATGCATCGCGCTTCCATGTTCTACAGTCATAGTTGCATTTGCAAAATTCAACGGAATAATAACAAACGTGGCTATAAGCATTAAAAATATAGTCAAAAAAAATCTTTGTGCATAACCTAATTTAGCCTTCATAAAACCTCCCTACACTTATGTTGAATTGTTCTGTTACCTTCCAATTTACTACATTTATCTATATTATACATTGAAAATACGCTTTTTCAAACCGCAAAATGCAGTGAATTATCTAATGAAATAGGCGATATCATTACAGTATTTATTGAGGGCACTCTTCCAATGTCTTAATTCTATACCATAGTCCTTTCCTATTTTTGAGTTATCCAATATGCCACAAGCCGGTCTTTTTGCCGGTCTATTAACCTTATCGGCGTTTATTGGCAAGATTTCACATTTTGTTCTTTTGAATACATTCATTATTTCAAGTGCAAATTCATACCAAGAAGCCGAACCACTATTAGTCAAATGATAGACCTCGTTTTTTGAATTATCTTTGGTAATAATTTCATATATTGCATAAGCCACATCCTTCGTGTATGTGGGTGCCCCCCGCTGATCGTTAACCACCTCTATCTTTTTTTGACTATCGGCTAGTTTTAGCATCGTATTTACAAAATTTTTTCCATTTTTTCCGTATAGCCAAGATGTGCGGAGGATTATATAACTTGCGCCGGAATTTTTTATAGCATTTTCGCCATTCAGCTTAGATAAGCCATACACATTTATTGGGCTTACTTCATCACATTCAAGGTAAGATGCCCCCTTTGTCCCGTCGAATACGTAATCCGTACTTAGATGCACCATTCTTGAACTCAACATCAACGCAGTTTCAGCTAAATTTTTAGCTCCGAGATGATTAACCGCATCCGCCTTCTCTGCTTCTTTTTCGGCTAAGTCGACATTGGTATATGCGGCGCAGTTTATCATGTAATCCGGTTTAAACCGACCCAACGCACTCATAGTCATCTTTGCATCCGTTATATCTAAATTTATAGAGTTGAAGTTTTTTATTATAAAACCAGCTCCTTTTAGAACGATATTAACATCAATGCCCAACATTCCGGTTGAGCCGATCAGCGCTACTCTTAACATTAAAGCTCACCACCTGTGTTATACATCATTTTATAATATTCCTTATAATCGCCTGATAATATTTCTTTCCACCAATTCTCATTATTTAAATACCAATCTATTGTTAAAGCAAGATCTTTTTTTATAGTATGCTCAGGTAAAAATTCCATCTCTTTGGTAATTTTAGCAAAATCTATAGCATATCTTCTATCATGCCCCAGCCTATCCTTAACCTGTTTTACTAAAGAAAGGGGTTTATTTAGCTTATTCAAGATGAATTTTATTATATCTATATTTTCCATTTCGGAATCGCCGCCTATATTATACACATCCCCCGCCTTGCCATTTTCTAGAACGGCCCATATACCTTTAACATGGTCCAGTACATATATCCAGTCCCTAATATTTTTTCCATCCCCGTAAAGCGGTATCGTCTTATTATTTAGTGCATTTATAATTACTAGAGGGATTAATTTTTCCGGAAATTGATAAGGCCCATAATTATTAGAACATCTTGATATTAAAATAGGCATGTTATAAGTGTGGAAAAAAGACATCACCAGCATGTCTGCCGAGGCTTTTGAAGCAGAATAAGGGCTTCGCGGCGCAAGGGGGGTTGTTTCGCTAAATTTACCATTCTTTCCTAGGGAGCCGTAAACCTCATCCGTAGAAACCTGTAGAAATTTCTTAACAGAATGCTTGAGCGAAAACTCCAACAGGTTCAGTGTTCCTTTCACGTTGGTTTCTATAAAAATACCAGGGCTCATGATTGACCTGTCGACATGGGACTCTGCAGCAAAATTAATAACATAATCAATACTGTTTTCATTAAAAACAGTAGATAAAGCCGCCTTATCAGTAATATCTATCTTATAAAATGTGTAATTCGCGAGATTATCAGGCAAATTTTTGAGATTTGCAGCGTAGGTTAGTTTATCAACATTGACTATGTTAATACCTTTTTTTTCTTTATTAATATACCTTATAAAATTTGACCCGATAAACCCAAATCCTCCGGTTACAAGACACGTTTTCATAAAATGTTTCTCCATTCTACTCTTTAAAAACTTTTGTTAAAATTAGGCCCACTTATGGTTAAGTTGCTATGCGATGCACCTGGTGAAATCATATTACCAAAACCATATGTTCCGATTCCTCTTAGCATTATACCAAAAGAAAAAGCCCATTGATGAAAATATGGCAGGTTCATATAACTAGCGATAAAACCGATACATCCATTTTGATAAACCACCCCTATGGAGTTTGATACATCTTTATGTATTGTTAAATCTATATTTTCGGACGTGTTTATGCTGAAACCATGTGAAATTCGTAAATTTGCCGATAAACTGGTATAGGAAAAAGTGTTAAGATTCGTTATAAGGGACAACGTAGCTGGGAAAAGTGCAGTATTTGTAGGATTAAACATATTTAACGCCGAAAGATACCCTCGTATATCATTGACCTCTGTGTATCCGATGCTCAAGGAATCCCCTCTATAATCCGTTACCACGGAATTAATATTATAATTATGAAAAATATAATTATAATCATCATAACTGCCATTTCCCAACAAATAAAAGTTTGAGAACGGGTGTATCTTTATCCTAGCAATTACATCAGAATTTGAATTATCATAGTTGAAATAGTTTATAGGATTAATAAAATTTCCTGAAATGGAATGATACTGATAAAGGCTAAATCTTAATAAATTATCTATCTTTTGGTTTGAATACCCTTCTAAATTAAAATCTAAACCATATTTTAATGCGCTTTCATGAGGAATATAATCGGTCTGGTCAATTAGAGGGATTCCTGTTTGATTCACAGGCCTTATAAGATAATAATTTATGTAAGGTGTCACAAAGAGCAAAAACCCTGAGTTATCTTTATTTGATTTAATATACTTTTTATAGAACGTTACATTATCGTTTAAGGATGCGTAATAAATTTCCCTATTTCTACTCGATAAAGAAATGTTTGTATGACCATCTCTTACATCATAATATCCCGTATACCTAACACCGACCTTGGGAGTAATATGGACCCCGTCAATAATATTTAACGGTAAATAAACCTCCGGAAATAAATCTAGCCTATTCTCGTTCAAATAGCTCGCACTCCTAAAAATATCTATTGACGACTTAAGATTCAAGTACAAAGGATTATTTAATAAACTTCCAATTTTAGATTCTCCTCTAAAATAGATGGACGGATACTTATTCACCGTTGTGTAATTTGGAAAAAATAAATTATCGAGTCTTAGAAAGTTAATTCTCGCAGAATAACTGCCAAAATTGTCGGTAACTGAAATATTAGACGAAAGCCTATGTTTTGCCATATGATAAACATCTGTTGAAAAATCATAATAAAAAGCTGGCTCCGACGGGACATTAATGTTTATTTTAATAGACAAACCATCTAAAAAATCCATATTATGCGAAAATAATAAATATCTTGTAAGATCCGGCGATAACGCACGACTTTTTGGATTATTATGTTCTTTCATATAAAATCCATAAATAAAACCATGAGAATAGGGATTAAGACTGTATCTATACTTTAATGAATTACCGATACCCAAAAAACTGTAATTATTGAGATAATAGGACAAATCCTGCGAATTACCTAAATTCAAATAATATCCGTCCCTAATCTGATACCCTGTGAGAGCACTATATCCCATCGTTGGAATTAAAAGTCCCGACGATTTTTTCGTCTTGATGGGCATGATCATAATAGGTAAATATAAAACAGGAATACCATGGATGTAAAAAACAGAATTGTAGGAAAATGCATATTTACCAAGATAGATATCGGAAAATCCGGAAGATATTTTCCATGAAGGGTGTTTTCTAGAGCAAGATGTTAGATAACCATCTTTGACCTGATAGAACCCTTTGTCTTTATGATAAATTTTCTTCCCATAAACATATATGTTTCTCTTAAGATAATGTATATGTGAATCATACATGACACCAAATTCATTGTGCAGATATACTTTTAACTTCTTGGCTTTTGTCAGTGTGCCTTTAGAATAAACTATGACGTTTCCGGTTGCAATTGCAAAATCAGTTTTGTCGTAATATATTACCTTATCGGCTTTTAAGCGGAAATCTTTCTTCGTTATCACAACATTACCCGTGATAATATAAGAGTGGTTACTCTTGTCGTAAACTATCTTACTTGCAGAAATACTTGTAGGTAAACCTATTTTATTGTTTTGGTGCTTGGCAATAGCAAACACCTGCCTGGCACTAAAAATACACAATGCGGCAACTATACAGAAAAAAAACAAGGTTACTTTTTTATGATAGGGCATAGGTCTTTTTATAAATTTTTTATTTGAGAACTGTTTTTTTGAAATCTCCAACGAGATAAAGCGAACCGCAAATAAGTATTAAATCATTTTCTTCCTTATTTTGAAAAGCTAAATTTAATCCTTGTTTTATATTTTTTGCACAAAACACTTTTTTAAAATAATTATGCTTATCGGAAAGAGCTACCATTTCGTTTGTGTTTTCAACTCTATTGTTATTCAAGCCGGTAAAAATCATGGTACAGTTTAAAGCCGACAACCTTCTTAACATTATTTTATAATTCTTGTCCTTCATAACAGCAAAGATTACGATAAACCGTCTGTTTGCGAAATTTTGTTTTAGCGATATAAGAAGGTTTTTAATCCCGTCAGGATTGTGCGCTCCGTCTAAAATTAAAGTAGAGTCTTTATAATTTATAACCTCGAATCGACCCTCATTGCTAAACTTGGACACGCCTATTTTGACTAAATCTTCTTTGATATCTAACCTTAAAATTTTACTGTGATAACTACATAGAATTTCTAGGGATAAAAGCGCGAGACCTAAATTGTATTTTTGATACAATGCCTGGGTATTTAACCTTAGACCTCTTAGGGTTAATTTTAAACCCTTATAATTATAAACGTTCTTTACCCTATAGAGTTTTACCATGTCAACTGAAAAAAAGGGCACAGCCAGACTTAAGGCGCGCTCCTTTATAAGTGCTTTTATCTTACCTTTTCTTTCCCCCGTGACCATTAACGACCCCTTTTTTATAATTCCGGCTTTATCTGAAGCAATTTTTTCTACAGAATGCCCCAGGACATCTCTATGATCCATCGATACGTTCGTAATCACCGAAAGAAGCGGATTTCTAATTATATTCGTCGCATCCAACCTCCCTCCGAGTCCCGCCTCTATAACGGCTACATCCACACACTGTTCCTCAAAATATTTGAAGCACACTGCGGTAGTAAATTCAAAAAACGACACATCCCCTAATGTCGCAAATTCCTTATTGTCCCGGATAAGTTTTTTAAAAAAAAGATCCAGCCTTTCCACGTCACAATCTCTTATCTTTTCGTTATCAACCGTTATCCTTTCGTTAAATGTTACGAGGTGGGGCGAAGTATAAAGTCCTGCTTTTAAGCCGTGTTCCTTTAATATTGTACATATAAACTTACCTACCGAACCTTTCCCGTTAGTTCCTGCTATATGTATTATTTTTAGCTTGTCCTGCGGATTACCTGCATGACCCAATAATGTACTTATCCTTTCAAGTCCTAGATTTACGATAAAACCCGTTTTACCGTAAGCAACATCTAATTTACTCATTTATGAGAAGAAGCAAAAGATTTTTTAGTACGCTTTTCATATCCTTTCTTTCTACTATCATATCTATCATACCGTGCTCCAGAAGATACTCTGACTTTTGAAAACCATCAGGAAGGCTTTGATGAATAGTCTTTTCTATAACCCTTGGGCCGGCAAAACCTATTAATGCTTTGGGTTCTGCAATGATAATATCGCCCAAATTTGCAAAACTCGCGGATACACCACCGGTAGTAGGGTCTGTTACAATGGATAAATAAGGAAGGGCAATCTTTCTAAATTCAGATACAAGAGCCACTGTTTTAGCCATCTGCATAAGAGAAAAAATACCTTCCTGCATTCTGGCGCCACCGGAAGAGGAAAAGATTATCATCGGAAGTTTTTCTTTGATGGCATGCCTAAAGGTCTTTGCGATCTTTTCTCCCACAACCCTTCCCATAGACCCTCCCATAAAATTAAAATCCAATATCGTAGTTGCAGTTTTTATTTTGTCTATGGTTCCCTCACCCGAAACGGCTGCGTCCAATAAACCTGTTTTTTTACCGTCTTCTTTGAGTCTATCCTTATATTTTTTCGTATCAGTAAAATCAAGCAAATCCTGCGGGGCAATATCTTCAAAAAGTTCCTTAAAGCTACCCTTATCAAATGTTATTTCAATTCTCCTTCTTGCACTGATTCTAAAGTGATGATTGCATTTCGGACAAACATCAAGGTTTCTCCCGAGCTCTTTGTTATAAATAATTTCACTGCATCCGGGACACTTTATCCACAAGCCTTCGGGTATGACCGGCTTATTTTGCCCTTTTTTTCCGTTTTTCGACTTAAATAAAAGCATAATTTAATGTATGTTATGTGAGATTAGCCCTAATATTTGACGCAAACACGGCTATCTCGCTTAATATCTTTTTCTTATTATTAAGGTTATTTTCTATAAATCGTATAATCTTTGATCCTATTATAACGGCATCGGCATATCTCCCCACCTCTTTTGCCTGCTCCGCGGAGGATATTCCAAAGCCTATACCTACAGGGATATTGCTTATCTTTTTAATATCATCTACCCTGGAACGAAGATGGGAAGGCAGTGCCCCCCTCGCCCCGGTAACCCCCGTAACACTAACATAATACACGAATCCCTTAGCATATGACAATACATATTTCATTCTAAGCGCGTCCGTTGTGGGCGCAAGCAGAAAAATCTGATATATTCCTTTTTTTCGAATATGCCTAGCTAGCTCACCACACTCTTCCGGGGGTAAATCTACTATTAACACACCGTCAATACCCGCATTATGAGCATCACCCGCGAAATCAATCCCCAAAACAAAAACGGGATTGTAGTATGTAAAAAGTATTACAGGAATATCCTTGTATGCCTTGAGCCTTTTTGCAAAATCAAAGGCATCCTGCATTGAAATTCTATTTTTTAACGCCCTTTCATACGATTTTTGTATAACCTTTCCATCAGCCATAGGATCAGAAAAAGGGAAACCCAATTCAATTATGTCTGCCCCATTATCTATTAATGTTTTGGCTATTTCAAACGATGTCTCGATATCAGGGTCTCCTATGGATATGAATGGTATAAAAGCCGTTCGTCCCGCAACCCTTAACTCGTTGAAACAAGTATCTATTTTATTCATTTTTACCATTTTTTACTTATATCCATGCCCTGAGGCAGAGAGAGTTAAATTTATTCATGCCGGGTGTAGTCTGAAATCGTATGCATATCCTTATCTCCTCTACCGGATAGGTTTATGATAACCGACTTCCCTTTTATTTCTTGTTTTATTTTTTCTAAATATGCGATAGCATGTGCACTTTCCAATGCAGGAATAATCCCTTCCCATTTACAAAGTTTACGGAAAGCCGAAACCGCTTCCGCATCTGTTACGCTGTCAAAGATAATTCTTTTATTATCGGCAAAATAACTGTGCTCGGGACCAACCCCTGGATAATCTAACCCTGCCGCTATAGAATGTGCATCTTTTATTCTACCAAATTCATCTTGGAGCAGATATGTTTTATTTCCATGCAGTACGCCTTTCCGCCCTCCTGAAATAGATGCGGCGTGCTTTCCCGTTTCAGTACCCAAACCGCCTGCCTCCACACCATACATCTTGACTTTATCATATTTTATAAAAGGATGAAATAACCCCATAGCATTACTGCCACCACCGATACATGCGATCATGATATCAGGAAGTTTTTTGATTTGTTTTAAAACCTCTTTACCTATAACAGACTGGAAATCCCTTACTATTTGAGGATAGGGATGCGGTCCTGCAACCGTTCCTATCATATAATATGTCGTTTTCACATTTGTAATCCAATTCCTTAACGCCTCGTTCATCGCATCCTTAAGGGTTTGAGAACCTGCTTCGACAGGATTAACCTTTGCACCTAAAAGTTCCATTCTAAAAACATTCTGTTTTTGCCTCTCAACATCCTTTTTGCCCATAAATATCTCGCATTCTATGTCAAAAAGAGCGCAGACTGTTGCGGTTGCTACGCCATGTTGCCCCGCTCCCGTCTCGGCTATAACCCTTTTTTTTCCCATCCTTACCGCAAGCAAGGCTTGCCCTATAGTGTTATTAATCTTATGTGCTCCAGTATGATTTAAATCTTCCCTTTTAAGATAAATTTCGGAACCATATGTATCAGAGAGACTCTTGGCGTAATATAACGGGGTCGGTCTTCCAACATAATTCTTTAAATAATAGTTTAATTCATTTTTAAATTCCGGATCCTTACGTATTTTTTTATAAAATTCCTCAAGTTCGGAGATTGCAGGCATTAATGTTTCAGATATATATTTTCCACCGTAATCACCGAAATGCCCCTTCCGATCAGGATATTTCATGTAACACCTCCCTAAAATTGTCAAAAAAATCGCTCATTTTCTTATTATCCTTCTTTCCCGGATAATTCTCCACTTTAGAGGAAAGATCGAAACCGTACGGTCTTACACTTTTTACGATATAAGCTATATTATCCGGACCAATCCCTCCTGCTATTATCATACGTCCTAAATCTACATCTTGTAAAAAATTTAGGTCGAACGATACGCCGGTCCCTCCATAAGACCCGTCTTCGGTATATGTATCTAAAAGAACATTGACGCCTATTTTCTCATAGCTATAGACGCTTTCAATATCGGCTTTATTTTTTATATGGATAGCCTTCAAAATCTTATTTTTGTTTAAATTCAATTTTTTTATATAGTCTACAGACTCAGTACCCGACAATTGGACAACATCTATATTCAAATCCTTAACAATAGATTCTAGTATTGCTTGCTCCTCGTTAACAAAAACACCGGTGATAGCCACATTTCCACTAAAGGATAGGAAGCCTTGATGTTTTTTTTTCTTGATCTTGCGAACAGCATCTATAATCTCCTTCGCATATTCTGGTGTCATACATCTTTTGGACTTATCATAAAAAATAAAACCCAAACTATCGGCACCCAGTCTTGAAGCATATGCGGCGTCATCAAGGTTTGTTATACCGCATATTTTTATCTTTGGAATATTTTGCATTGAAAAAAAATGTTAAAGCAAGCACACGCAACCCTAAACTAAAAAAGGGTTTTACTTACTGCTTACAATGAATAGTTGTCCATAGAATACGGCAATAAAAGGTCCTTTAATGTTTTTAACGGATCAGCCGCAGCAACAACGGCTTCACCTATAAGAAATGAATTTATACCCCTTTTCATTAGCATTTCAATATCATCCCTGCCACTGATACCGCTTTCCGCAACAATTAATTTACCCGGCGGTATCTTTTCCGCAATTACTGCCGTCTTAAATAAGTCCGTTTTAAAGGTCATTAGGTCTCTACTATTAATCCCTATAATTTCAGCATTATATTTTAAGGCTGTATCAAGCTCATCTTCATTTGATACCTCGGTAAGCGTTTCCAGTGACAATTCCTTTGCAAGAGAAAGAAGATCGTTATATTGCGAAGGTGATAATGCTTTTTCAATTAAAAGAATTGCATCCGCCCCTATTATCTTAGACTCAAAAATCTGGACTTCATCAATAATAAAGTCTTTTCTTAGGATAGGAAGTCGAACCGCATTTCTAACCTTCAATATATCTGAAGGACTACCCATAAAAAATGTTCTATCGGTCAAAACAGAGATAGCGCTCGCCCCGGCCTTTTCATAAACAACGGCAATTTCATCTGGTTTAAAATTGCGCACTAAAACACCCTTTGACGGGGATGCTTTCTTGACTTCCGCAACTATACTGCAAATCTTATAGGAAACCGCCTCTCCGTTTGATTTTGGTTTCAAGGCATTTTTGAAGCTTCTTAATCCATGAAACGCATCATACGCACGAGCCCTGTATTCCGATTTATTTATGGATGCTTTAAATTTTTTTATCTCTTTTCTTTTTTCTTTCAATATGTCGTCTAAAATCATATCACCATGTTATTCATTTAATAGAATTATATTTTAATCATCATTTGTTGGAAATTTCAATCAGATTTCGTAGGGATTTCATTGCAGCTCCCGAAGCGATAGAACTTCTTGCCAAACCTAATGCCTCGTTTAAATCCTTGACGCCTCCAGAAACTAATATCGCAAATCCTGCATTCAAAATTGCTATATCTGTCTTAGGTCCGCTTTCACCACTGATTATATCATATATTATTTTTGCATTTTCAGAAACGGAAAATGATTGAAACTGTTCTGATTCAAAAAAATCAAATCCATATTCGTTTGGATTAAAATCAAATTTATTTATATCGTCTGAATTTAACTCATAAATATCGGTAATGGACGAAAGGCTAACCTCGTCTATACCGTCCCTACCGCAAACTACAAAAGCCCTTTCGGTATTTAAAAGTTTTAGAACTTCAACAATTTTTGCAGCCAACCCTTTGGAATATGCCCCTATAATCTGCTTTTGTGCCCCAAGCGGATTAGTAAGCGGACCTAATATATTAAATATTGTCTTAAACCCCAGCTCTTTTCTTACTGGAGCCGCATATTTCATTGCCGCATGAAAATTAGGTGCAAATAAAAAACCGATATTTGCGTATTCTATGGATTCGATGATCATTTGGGGATCCATGAATATATTTACGCCTAACTCTTTCAGTGCATTAGCGCTACCAGACTTAGAAGATACCCCGTAGTTTCCGTGCTTTGCTATCTTGACCCCCGCTCCGGCAGCAATTAATGCAGCACAAGTGGAAATATTGTAAGTATTTTTACAATCCCCTCCAGTCCCGCAGGTATCTACTAACCTTGAACGAATACGACTATCTATCGTCACCTTAAGGGCATTGTCCCTCATGGCCAATGCAGCTCCTGCTATTTCCTCTGTATTTTCCCCTTTTATTTTGAGGGATGTTAAAAAAGATGCTATCTGCGCATTTGTGAACTTACCATTCAGTATCATATTAAATGCTTTATATGACTCATCTTTATTTAATGGCACCCTCTCGGCAACTTGTTGTATTATTATTTTTACAAAATTTTCTTCCATTTTTTTGTACTATTATTGGGTTAGATAGATAAAAAATTATTTATTATTTGTTTTCCGTATGATGTAAGAATAGACTCTGGATGAAATTGGACGCCATAAACCATGTAGCCCTTAAGCTCAATACCCATAATCTCACCATCATCCATACTTGTTGCAGTCACATTTATAATCTCCGGAAGCTTCTCTTTCTTTATTGCAAGCGAGTGATACCTTGTAGCCTCAAAGGGGTTCGGTATATTTTTATAGATAACTGATGAATTATGCTTGATATATGAAACCTTTCCATGCATGATATTCTTAGCGCGTATTATTTCTGCCCCAAATGCATAGCCGATAGATTGATGACCAAGACAAACACCCAATATTGGAATTTTATCGTAAAAATTTCTAATAACATCTACCGTGATCCCCGCATCAGACGGAGATTTGGGCCCAGGAGATATAATAATTTTCTTGGGATTTATTTTTTTAATTGATTCAATATCTATAACATCATTTCTAAATATAGTTGTCTCATACCCTAATTCTCCTGTATATTGGACTATATTGTAAGTAAAAGAATCGTAATTATCTATAATTAATATCATGATCTCTAATCAAAATTATCTGCAAGGTTAAATGCCTCTATTAAGGGCTTCAATTTACTTTCAGTTTCCATAAATTCGTTTTCCGGCGTAGAGTCATATACTATTCCCCCTGCCGCCTGAATATATGCGGCATCTTCTTTGAATAAAGCCGTCCTAATAGTTATGCAAAATTCCATTTTTTTACATCTGTTATCTTCTAAAAATCCAAAATATCCGACGCCTCCCGCATAGACACCCCTTTTTGAATCCTCAAGCTCGTTAATTATCTCCATAGCTCTAACTTTTGGGGCACCCGTGACAGTACCGGCAGGATATGTAGCTCTAATTAAATCAAATCCATCATTATCTTGTTCAATTTCCGAAATTATACCCGTGACAATGTGTTGAACATGTGAATATTTCTCAATATACATAAGCTTTTCAACCTTTACAGACCCTTTTTTAGAAACCCTGCCTATATCGTTTCTTCCCAAGTCCACAAGCATAATATGCTCTGCCCGTTCTTTAGGATCGTTCAGTAACTTACTTCCAAGATATTCATCTTCGACGACATCCTCACCACGTTTAATTGTGCCCGCTATAGGCCTAGTTTCAATAAAATTCCCTTCAAGTTTCACTAAGTTCTCAGGTGAAGATCCTATGACAGAAAAATCATTTATTTTAAGATAAAACATATACGGTGAAGGATTTATAAGCCGTAATGCCCTATAAAAACTAAACGGACGCGGCGGATTCAATATTTTTTTTCTTCTTGAAATTTGAACCTGAAATATGTCTCCTTGCAGTATATATTCTTTTGCTTTTAAAACCTTTTGTTTGTACTCGGGAAAATCTATTTCATCAATAATTTTAACACTAGAATGATTTTTATGAACCGATGTTGCTTTAAGCGATCTTTTCCTGATTAATGTGGTTAATCTGTTTATTCTATCCAAAGAAGACTTATATTTATCTTCAATGTTATCTTGTCCTGAATTGCCCCTGAACAAAAATGACACAACCGTAATTACTTGGGTTATAGCATCAAAGATTATCATATCCTGCGGAAGCATAAAAAAAAGATCATAAACACCCGTGATATCTGATTTTAGGGGGGGGAGCTTCTCTATGAGACCGCTCATTTCATAGCTGAGATAGCCAAATAAACCACCGGTAAAGGTTTTGGGAAGATTTTTTTCATATAATTTAAAATTTGATAAGACTCCTTTTAAATACGAAAATATATCTTCGTCCAGATCATTAATATCAATATTATTGGAAAGTCCGGACTTAAAATGACCAAAATCAGAAACGTTCAATATGTTTTTACTTAGGCTAACTGTTAGAAAAGGATTTAAGCATATAAATGAATATCGTCCCCATTTTCCTACACCTTCCGTACTTTCAAAAAAAAATGCGTAAGACTCCTCATGAAAAGAAGAAAATATGGACATCGGGGTATCCATATCCCCGTTTATCTCTTGTACTATTGGGATTACATTGAATGCATCAGGAATTTTTAGAATATCCTCAATACTTATCATAGGCATAACGTGGAGGATTTTATCACACTTTTAATCTTTATTATAATTTTTCACCTATGCCGTAAATCGTATTGAATCGGGGTGAATAAGCTTAACTGCATTATCGCACCCTGCAATGGTCAATTACGGCACACATAGACAGTTGCTCAAGCTAAAAGGCCTTTAAAATATGAAACCGGCAACACAAAAACGCTTCTTACCGCAATTTTAAACCTTGCGCTAAAAAATATCAAAAACTATTTTTCTTTTTCTGCAACAAACTCTATGAATCCTATTGGGCTTAAATCTCCTGCCCTAAAACCCGTCTTGATAATCCTAATGTATCCACCCGGCCTATCTTTATACCTCACTCCTAATTCTTTAAAAAGCTTAGTTGTAGCTTTCTTACTCCTAAGCCTAGAAAACGCCAGTCTTCTTTTCGCTACCGAATCTATCTTGCCTAGTGTAACTAACTTTTCTACATAACTCCTCAGAGCCTTTGCCTTAGGAAGAGTAGTCTCAATTCTTTCATGTTCTATAAGAGAAGAGGCCATATTCCTTAAAAGTGCACTCCTATGAGAAGATGTCCTATTTAACCTAGATTTTATTTTCCTATGCCGCATATTATACTCCTACTTTTTCTCTTGTTTTAAAATATTTTCGTCATCAAATTGCATTCCAAAATCTAAACCCATGGTGGATAAAACCTCTTTTATCTCATTAAGAGATTTTCTGCCGAAATTTTTCGTCCTAAGCATTTCTCCTTCAGTTTTACAAGCCAGCTCATGAATTGTTTTTATGTTTGCATTTTTAAGACAATTTGCGGATCTAACCGAAAGTTCAAGCTCTTCAACATTTCTATCAAGGTTCTCATTTAACTTAGTTTCTTCTGTATCATCATTATCCGCTTTAGGCTTCTTTTCTGTTATCTGTTCCATCTCTTCGAACCCGGCAAATATTGAAATCTGCTCTTTTAAAATTGAAGCGGCTTCATTAAGGGCGTTTTCCGGAGTAATAAAACCATTGCTGTATATCTCCATTATAAGCTTGTCATAGTCTGTTATTCCACCTACCCTCGCATAAGATACGTCCATTGTAACTTTTTTAATTGGGGAATATGCCACGTCCAAGGTTATGGTCCCTATCGGAGCATCTTCACGCGTATTGAGCTCACTGGACACGTAGCCTCTTCCGCCTTTAACAAGCATCTCGGCCTTAAAATGACCACCCTTCGCGACTCTTAATATTTTCTTTTCTTTATTCACTACCTCAACATTGTGCGATGTTTTTATATCAGAAGCATACACATCTCCCTCTCGGTCGATATCCAAATACACAAATCCAGGCTCATCGGAAGTCATATTAAAATCGACGTCCTTTAAATTTAAAATAATTTCAGTTACATCTTCTACAACACCTGGAACAGAGGAAAACTCGTGCGATACCCCGTCGATCTTAACCTCCGATATTTTATAACCAACTATCGAAGACAAAAGAACCCTTCTAAGGGAATTGCCGATAGTCACACCAAAGCCTCTTTCTAACGGCTCCACGGCTAATTTCCCATAATAGTCAGTGTACGTTTCTTTCTCAAACTCAATTTTTTTTGGCTTAATAGGTGAAAGCCAATTCATTTCCATACTGCCTCCAATATTTTTTATTAAGCACTTATTTTGAATAAAGCTCAACTATAAGTTTTTCATTCACTGTCGAATTAATCTCTCCACGCTCAGGAATAGTCTTCATGGTACCCGTATATTTATCCTTATCTAATTCGTAGTATCCCGGACGCGTTCTTCTAACTGAAGACTCTAACGATTTGTTAATAATCGCGCACTTTTTACTCTTATCGCGCACAGTAATCTCATCACCTGGTTTCAAAACATACGAAGGTATATCAACCTTTATTTTATTAATCATAAAATGTCCATGAGCAACCAAGAGCCTGGCCAATCTCCTTGAATTTGCAAATCCAAGAGTATAAATCGCATTATCAAATCTTCTTTCCAGTAGGGATAGCAAATTCTCTCCGGTTATCCCCTTCATCTTCTCGCCCTTCCTGTATGTATTTCTGAACTGTCTCTCCATGAGTCCGTAGGTTCTTTTTAATTTCTGCTTTTCTCTTAATTGCTCTCCGTACTCTGATATTTTCCTCATAGAACCCTTATGCTCACCAGGGGCATAGTCCCTTCTGTCGTACGAACATTTATCGGAAAAGCATCTATCGCCCTTCAAGAAGAGCTTACTTTTTTCTCTTCTGCATATTTTACAAACAGCTCCGTTGTATTTTGCCACCTTTCACCTCATAAATTTTACGATATCACTAAAATAAACAACAAAAATAATCACTACACTCTTCTTCTCTTCGAAGGCCTACAACCATTATGCGGTATTGGCGTAACATCTTTTATCATCGTAATATTGAGCCCTGAACTTTGAAGCGCTCTAATTGCCGACTCTCTGCCGCCCCCGGGTCCCTTAATGTACACTTCTATGTTGGTAACCCCATAATCCGCTGCTACTTTTTTAGCTAAATGTCCGGCGGCAACCTGTCCAGCATAAGGGGTACTTTTCCTTGAACCCTTAAATCCACTTGTCCCCGCACTTGACCATGCAAGAACATTTCCGCTCAAATCTGTTATGCAAATAATAGTATTGTTAAATGTCGATTTTACATGGGCAATTGCATTCTGGATATGTTTTTTTTCTTTTTTCTTTTTAACTATCTTTTTTTTCATATGAGCCATCTATATACCCCTTAAAAATAAAACCATTATATATCCGTCTTTCGTGTTTAGAAAGCGAAAATCTATTTACTTTTCAAGAAACTATTTTCTTCCTGAAGCAGCAGACCTCCTAGGACCTTTCCTTGTCCTAGCATTAGTCTTTGTTCTCTGTCCTCTTACAGGCAATCCTCTTTTATGTCTATAACCCCTGTAAGACCCGATATCTATGAGCCTTTTTATGTTCATTTGAACATCTCTTTTTAAATCGCCCTCTACCTTATACTCGCCATCAATGACGTGTCTTATTAAGTTTATTTGCACATCATCCAAATCTTTCACTTTTATATCCGAATCAATATCAGCTTTTTCTAAAATTCTCCTTGACAGCGACCTTCCTATACCAAAAATATAGGTCAAGGCTATCTCTATCCTTTTATCTTTCGGTAGATCGACTCCGGTAATTCTGGCCATTACTCCTCCTTATTAACCTTGACGTTGTTTATGCTTAGGATTTTCACAAATTACTCTTACAACGCCCTTTCTCTTGATAACCTTACATTTATCACATATCTTTTTAACGGATGCTCTCACTTTCAACTTTAAACTCCTTAATAATTTGTTTTTACTTTTATATCGCCTATTTGCTTCTAAATGTAATTCGCCCACGAGTTAAATCATAAGGGGAAAGCTGCACGGTTACTCTATCTCCCGAAAGAATCTTTATATAATGCATACGCATCTTCCCTGATATGTGAGCCAAAACTTTATGGCCGTTTTCCAATTCAACCCTAAACATTGCATTGGGTAAAGGTTCTGTAACCGTTCCTTCGACCTCAATCAAATCTTCTTTTTTAGCCATATTGCTTTCCTTATGTCAATATTTTAGGACCGTCCTTAGTTATAGCAACCGTATGCTCAAAATGTGCCGATAACCCTCTATCTTTAGTAACGACAGTCCATCCATTTTGTTTAATTTTCACTTTACAATCAAGCTCATTTACCATAGGCTCAATCGCTATAACCAACCCTTCCTGTAACAACACATCATTACTTTTAACATAATAATTTGGAACCTGCGGATCTTCATGAAGCTTAAAACCAACCCCATGCCCAACAAAATCTCTCACGACAGAAAAATGATTTTCAACAACATGTTCCTCTATAGCTCTAGAAATATCATTAAGTCTATGTCCAGGCATCGCCATAAATATACCGAGATTTAACGCCTCTTTGGTAACATTCATAAGTCTTGATGCAACATCAGAAACATCTCCAACCTTAACAGTAATTGCAGCATCTGCATAATAACGCTTGTAGTACGCCCCAAAATCGATGCTGACGATATCGCCATTCTTAAGCCTTCTTTTTGAAGGAAAACCGTGAACAACCTCTTCATTAACAGAAACACACACCGAATATGGAAAACCGTGATACCCCTTAAATGCCGGAACGGCATTCATTGAAGATGTAATCTGTTCGGAAACATTGTCATATTCCAATGTTGGAAGTCCAGACTCTGTAATTTCAGAAAGAGTATTTAAGACTTTTCTAACAATTCGTCCTGCTTCATTTATCTCTTCAATATCAATCTCGTTTTTAAGGCTTATCATTTCCTAAATATTAGCAACAATATCAGCCTCAACCTCTTTAGGTGTTTTTCCTCCGTCAATTTTAACTATTTTACCGTTTTTTTCAAAATAATCAACTAACGGCTGGGTTAACTCGTGATAAACATTAAGTCTTTTTGTAATTACATCAATATTATCGTCGTCCCTAACAATCAGCGAAACATTGCAATCGTCACATATTTCACCATTTTTAGGCTTGTTGTATTTCATATGATATACGCCTTTGCACTTAGGACATACCCTTCTATTCGTTAGTCTTTCAAAAATAGATTCATCCTTAACATCTATATATATAACCTTATCCACGCCCAGATCAAACTCTTTCAACATCTCATTTAAAAGTGTATTCTGAGATAAATCCCTTGGAAATCCATCAAACAGGAATCCGTTTTTATCTATATTCTGCTTTATATTAGCCTTTATCATGCGAGCAACTAAATCTGTTGGGACAAGTTCTCCTTTATCCATGTAAGACTTTGCCGTATTCCCCAGCTCTGTCTTTTTCTCAACATTTTCTCTTAAAAGATCTCCGGTAGAAATAAGAATAAAACCCTTCAAGTTTGCAATATTCTTAGCTTGGGTTCCCTTTCCCGCACCGGGAGGACCAATTAAAATAAAAACTTTGCTCTTCATTTTTCACTCCGATTATAGATTAAAAATTATTTATTCTTTGATGCTTTTTTTAGTAAAGAATCATAGTTCCGATACAATAAATGAGACTGAATCTGAACTATTGTATCCATCGCCACGACAACTACTATCAGCAACCCTGTTCCGCCAAAATAAAACGGAACATGCAATTTGTCAATTAATATTGTCGGTAACAAACAAACTGCAGATACATACATAGCACCTATAAATGTAACCCTATTCAAAATTCTATCAATAAAACTTGCAGTAGACTTGCCTGGCTTAATGCCGGGGATATTACCACCATATTTCCGCAAATCATTCGCCACATCATCTACTTTAAAGGTAATTGCAGTATAAAAGTAACAGAAGAAGAATATTAATGCAACATACACAACGTTATAAGCAACACCGGTAGGATTTAAATAGCTTGAAACTCCCTCAAAAAAAGGCTGCTTAATAAAATTTGCGATAGTAGCCGGAAAAAGAAGTATTGACATCGCAAATATCGGCGGTATAACGCCCGGTGTATTTACCTTAATAGGCAGATAACTGCTTTTCCCAGAATATAGCTTTCTTCCAACCATTTTTTTAGCATATTGAATGGTTATCCTTCTCTGCGCTGATTCAACAAACACGATAAACCCGATAACAGCTATCATCATAGCTACAATCAGGATTAATAACATTACATTAAGCTCTCCTGTTTGAACAATCTTGATTGTATTTATAAATGCTGCAGGTATTGCAGAAACAATTCCCGCAAATATTATAAGGGAAATACCGTTACCTATCCCATGTTCCGATATTTCCTCCCCTATCCACATAACAAAAACCGTACCAGCGGTAAGGGCAATTACGGATATAATCATAAAATTAAAACCTGGATGACCGACAACCGGTAACCCACTGGGACTTCTCATTATCTCTATACCGTAACTAATACCGATAGATTGAAAAAGTGCGAGAATAACCGTCCCATACCTTATATACTGCGTAAACTTCTTTCTTCCCGCATCTCCACCCTCTTTTTGCAACACACCTAATGAAGGAATTACCATAGGTAGCATTTCAAATATGATAGCGGAACTTATATAAGGCATAATCCCCAAAGAAAAAATCGAGAATCTGGATAGTGCTCCACCAGTAAACATATTGAAAAGTCCAAACAGATTACTGTTAGATGCGCTAAAAAATTGTGTTAATGCAACGGCATTAACACCAGGTGTAGTTATGTACACACCAATCCTAAACACTACAAACATCAAGAGCGTGTATAAAATACGCTTTCTCAATTCCGGAATTTTTCCTAAATTTTCAAAACTTTGCGCCATTATATTATTTTTACGATCCCTCCGTTACCTTCTATCTTTTCTCTTGCACTCTTTGAAATCTTATTGCAAACCACATTTAGTTTTAGTTTAAATTCTCCACTTCCTAATATTTTAAACTTTTTTTCTTTATTCTTAAGAATATTGTTCTGCTTCAATACATCAATATTGATTTCTTTATCTTCCATTTTCGCTAGGGTATCAAGATTAATAATTGCATATTGTTCCCTTGTTGGATTATTAAATCCCCTTTTAGGAACTCTTCTAATAAAAGGCATCTGTCCGCCTTCGAACCCAGGCCTCACGCCTCCGCCCGCTCTCGCATTCTGACCCTTGTTACCCCTTCCGGATGTTTGTCCATGTCCTGAACCGGAACCTCTACCTATCCGTTTCCTTTTTCTATTATTATGTTTCTCAAATCCGCTTAAACTTATCATTTGTTTATAGCCCTCTATTGTTACGATAATGATTTATTTTTTCTTCTTTTGAGTAGCTCGCCTTTGAAATAAAATGAAGATATGCATTTTAATGTAGCATTAGCAACATTGTGTGGATTTGACGAACCAATAGACTTTGCATAAACATTTTTGATGCCGGAAAGCTCAAATATAGCCCTCATCGCGCCCCCTGCTATTATGCCCGTACCTTCAGGAGCCGGTTTCATAAACACGTACCCAGCGCCATCCTTACCATACTGCTCATGAGGAATAGTATTTTTATGAACCTTGACCCTTATCATATTCTTTTTAGCCCTTTCAGTACCCTTCCTTATTGCCTCCGGTACCTCTTTCGCTTTACCAAGCCCTACACCGACAAAATTAGCATCGGGATCACCCACTACAACTAGCGCGGAAAATCCAAACCTTCTGCCCCCCTTAACAACCTTGGCTACTCTGGAAACATGGATAACTTTATCCTGAATATTTAAATCATCGACATCTATTTTTTGCAAATCACCCTCCTAAAAATTTAAACCGTTTTCTCTTGCGGCGCTAGCTAGAGCCGCAACCCTTCCATGATAAACATAGCCGTTTCTATCAAATGCAACCTCGGTTATTGATTTCTGTAGACACAACTCAGCTATCTTAGCTCCCACAATTTTAGCAGCATCAACATTGCCTGCATGACCCTTTATCTCAGTCCTTAGCTCTTTTGAAAGCGACGATGCCTGTGCAAGAACCTCATTTTTGGGCGAAAAAACCTGCGCGTATACATTATTTAAACTCTTAAAAACGCATAATCTTGGTTTAACGCTATTCTTTAGAACCTTTTTAATATGCGCCTTTCTACGGAATCTCTGTTTAATTTTATTTCCCATGAAATATCCCTTGTTTTTATATTTGTTTATTTTCCTGAAGCCTTACCGACCTTTCTTTTTATAACTTCATTCGAATATTTGATACCCTTTCCCTTATAAGGCTCGGGCTTCCTTAATCCTCTAATCCTTGAAGCAACAAATCCCACAAGCTCTTTATCAAAACCGGACACCTTCAGTAAAGTATTCTTTTCAACCTTAATCCCAATACCTTCTGGAATAGCAAAATTAATTGGATGCGAGTAACCTAGGTTTAGCAACAAGTTCTTACCTTTTACCTCGGCCTTATATCCAACCCCTATTATCTCTAAGTCTTTAGCGAAACCATCAACAACTCCAGTGACTGAATTTGCTATGATTGTTCTCGAAAGCCCTGTATATTTTTCAAAAGCGCTGTTACCGTCTTTTAAACCTACAGATAGGGTTGAACCATCAATTTTCACTGTCACGCCCTCAGGCAGAACTTTTTTTAATTTCCCCAAAGGACCGGCACATATAAATAAATTATCCTTTATGTCTACCGTGACATTTTTAGGAATCTCTACAGCCTTTTTACCTATTCTGGACATTTTATCTATACCCTTATTTAATTTTTTATATTCTTATACTAAAAAACCTTCAATAGCGACAATCCGCCAACATTTTTTTCTCTACACTCAACATCTGACAAAATCCCAACAGAAGTCGAAAATAGCTCCATGCCTAATCCGCTTTTGTACAACTTAATCTGCTTTACATTTTTATAAAACCTTAACCCGGGAGTACTTGTCGTCTTAATATCTATTATGGTCGGCTTCTCGCCTTCAAAATAGCTTAACCTTATTTTTATATTTTTAAAAACGGTATTAACGATAGATTCTGTTTCATAGTCATCAATAAAACCTTCTCTTTTAAGAACCGCACATATATTCTCCTTTAAATTAGAGTGAGGCATGGCAACGGTCACTTTGCCTGCCTTATATGCATTTTTTATCCTTACAACCATATCAGATATTGGATATGTCATATTTTATTTATCCTCATTAAATACAATTAAAATAGAATAGATTAGAGCGAACTTCAGTTACCAACTGGATTTTGTAACTCCGGGTATAAGCCCATTGTTCGATAATGTTCTAAAACAGATTCTGCACATATCAAACTTCCGATAATACCCTCTGGGCCTTCCGCATATTGGACATCTATTGTATGCGCGAACCTTAAACTTAGGTTTTCTAGACGCCTTTATAATCATAGACTTTTTTGCCATATACCATGTCTCCTAATTTCTGAAAGGAAAATTAAACCCTTTTAAAAGCTTATATCCATCATCATTATTTTTTGCAGTTGTTACTATAGTTACATTCATTCCCTTAATCTTTTCAATTAGTTCATAGCTTATTTCGGGAAATATCACCTGCTCCTTAACCCCAAACGTATAGTTACCGAATCCGTCAAAAGATCTTTTTGACATGCCCTTAAAATCTCTAACTCTTGGAAGTGAAATATTTATAAGCTTATCGAAAAAGTCATACATCCTTTCCTGCCTTAGCGTGACAAAACATCCAATCTCCTGATTCTCTCTTAGCTTGAAAGCTGCGATAGACTTTTTGGCCTTTGCAACAACAGGCTTTTGACCCGATATTTTAGCAAGTTCAGACATAGATTGCTCAATAATTTTGGAATTCGATGTTGCTTCTCCTAGACCCATATTTATAACAATTTTGGACAACTTAGGTATTTGATGTACATTCTTATACCCAGTCTCCTTGATTAATTTGGGAATAACATCACTTTTATAATAATCTTTATATCTCGAACCCACTTTAAATCCTCCAGAATTAAACTTCAGAACCGCACTTCTTGCAAATTCTAATCTTCTTTTTATCGTTATTTTCATCAACTTTCAAGGAAAACCTGACAGCCTTTTTACATTTAGAACAATAAAGCCCCACATTGGAGATATTAATACTCGCTTCCTTGTCTATTATGCCGCCCGGCTCTTGAGAGCTTCTAGGCTTCATGTGCCTCTTAATCATATTGATCTTTTCGACGTAAACCCTATTAGTAATCTTATTAATGCGAATAATCTTACCGATTTTATTTTTTTCTTTTCCTGCCAAAACCATTACATTATCATTCTTTTTTAATCGTATAGTCATATTATAAAACCTCTGGCGCTAATGAGATAATCCTCATAAATTTTTTTGCTCTTAATTCTCTTGCAACCGGCCCAAAGATACGGGTGCCTATTGGCTCATTCTGCGCGTTTATTAAAACTGCGGAATTATTATCAAACCTTATATACCCCCCATCGGAACGCTTTATTTCCTTTACGGTTCTTACAATAACCGCTTTCACGACATCACCCTTTTTAACCTTAGAATTAGGGATCGCCTCTTTTATAGAAACGACTATTGTGTCGCCGATTCCAGCGTACCTGCGCTTTGATCCGCCTAAAACTTTAATACACATAAGCTTTTTCGCTCCCGAATTATCGGCAGACCTCAATACTGTTTGCATCTGAACCATTATTACAATCCCTCTTCTAATTTATCTTAACATGTTTATTATCGAGAACCTTTTTAAGATTCCATCTTTTATCCTTAGATAACGGACGTGTTTCAATGAACATAACCCTATCCCCTACCTTTGCAATATTGTTTTCATCATGAATCTTAAATTTCTTACTCTTTTTTATATATTTCTTATACAACGGATGTTTCACAATATTAGAGACGACGGCCACGACCGTCTTGTCCATTTTATCGGAGGTCACAAGTCCAACATAATTTCTTTTCATAACTACTCCCCCCCTCTCTGATTTAAGATCGTTTTTATCTGAGCAATATATCTTCTCACTGACCTTATCCTTTTGGGGTTTTCCAAAGCACCCAAAGACTTCTGTACAGTCAGGTTAAAAATTTCTTTCTCAAAATCGGCTTTTTTAAGTAGCAATTCACTGCCATTCATTGCTTTTAGTTCGTTATATTTCATATATTAAAACTCTCCTCTTTCCGTAAACATAGTCTTAAGCGGCAATTTATAAGATGCCAATCTCATAGCCTCACGAGCAACATCCTTAGATATGCCCTCCATCTCATATAAAACTAATCCCGGCCTAACAACGCACACCCACTCCTCAACACTACCCTTACCTTTTCCCATTCTAGTTTCTGCGGGTTTTTTAGTGATAGGTTTATCAGGAAAAATTCTTATCCAGATTTTGCCACCTCTTTTAACAAATCTTGTCATCGCAATTCTGGCAGCTTCAATCTGTCTGGACGTAATATATCCACATTCTATAGCTTTAAGCCCAAAATCTCCGAAGGCTAGAGTATTCCCTCTAGTAGCTTTTCCTTTCATCCTTCCCTTCATTTGTTTTCTATGCTTAGTTTTAGCCGGCATTAACATATTTTTCGTTCCTTATTTATTATATTTATATCCTCACATGCATTAATAAAACGAGGATTTACATTAAAGAATATCTCCCTTGTATACCCATACTTTAATACCTATTTTCCCGTATGTTGTATTGGCCTCAGCCGTACCATAATCAATGTTGGCCCTGATAGTATGCAAAGGAACCCTGCCCTCACGATACCATTCCGATCTTGCAATTTCAGCGCCGGCAAGCCTACCCGCGCAATTTATTTTAATCCCCTTTGCACCACTTCTTAGTGCCATTGATACGCTCTTTTTCATCGCTCTTTTGAAAGCAATTCTTTTTTCTAATTGAAAAGCTATCCTTTCCGCTACCAAGGTAGAATCAATCTCGGACTTTTTAACCTCTATAACATTAATATTTATGTCCTTAATTTTAATTTTTACAAGCTTCGCTATCTCAATCTTTAAATTTTCAAACTCGGACGCGCCCTTTTTTCCATAAACCATCCCAGGCCTTCCTGTATGTATATCTACTATTAACTTTTCAGTCTTTCTGCTAACATAAATCTTGGATATACCTGCCTGATATAGCTTCTTTTTTAAAAACTTTCTAATCTTTAAATCCTCGTGTAAAAAAGTTGCATAGTTGCGATCGCTATACCATATAGAACTCCATGACTGATTTATGCCTAATCTAAATCCGATTGGATTTACCTTCTGCCCCAAAATAAACCTCCAACTTTAAATTTCTGCAAGAACTATTTTAATGTTACACGAACGTTTCTTAATGGTGGCCCCTCTTCCCATTGCCTTCGGCATAAGCCTCTTCAAGGAAAACGACATATCTACACTAATCTTAGAAACAATAAGATTATCGATAGCGACCATTCCCGTAAGGGATGCATTAGCCAATGCAGACTTCAAGAGCTTATGCACAGGAGCTGAAGATTTCTTCTTTGTAAATTTTAGTATATTGACAGCCTCATAGACCTTCTTTCCCCGGATCATATCAATCACTAGCCTAGCCTTCTGAGGAGAAACCTTAATATATTTTGCTTCAGCTTTAAACTCCATACCTTTTAACCCCTTTATATTTATTTTGCGACAGAACGACCGCCAGATTTAACTTTAGCCTTCCTATCCCCTGCATGCATGGTAAATGTCCTAGTTGGTGAAAATTCGCCTAACTTATGTCCAACCATATTCTCGCTTACAAAAACGGGAATGAATTTTTTACCGTTATACACGGCAAACGTAAATCCTACCATAGAGGGTAAAATGGTTGACCTCCTAGACCAAGTTTTTATGATTTTTTTATCATTGGCCGCAAACGCTTTTTCCACCTTTTTTGTAAGCGATTCATCCGTAAAAGGACCCTTTTTAATAGATCTAGCCAAAATCAAACTCCCCTTTAATAATTTTATTTAACCTTTCTTCTCGATATAATATATTTTGATGTTCTTTTATTCTTTCTTGTCTTAAAGCCTTTAGTTGGAACTCCCCAAGGTGTAACAGGATGACGCCCACCCGAAGTCTTTCCTTCTCCACCACCGTGCGGATGATCTACGGGATTCATAGCAACGCCCCTGACTGTTGGCCTAATACCAAGCCACCTAGACCGACCTGCCTTTCCAATACTTATATTTTCATGATCAATATTTCCAATCTGACCTATTGTAGCACGACATCCTTCAAGAACCCGCCTAAACTCTCCGGAAGGCATTTTAATCTGAACATAACCGTCACTTTTTCCTTGAAGCTCAGCGTAAGTGCCAGCGCTCCTCGCAAGCTTCCCCCCTGCATTCGGTTTCAATTCTATATTGTGAATCATTGTGCCAACGGGAATATTACTCAACGGAAGACAATTTCCACGCTGTATGTCAGCATCATCCGATGACATAACATTATCACCCTGCTTTAAACCATGCGGACATAGTATATACTTCTTTTCGCCGTCTATATAGCTTAAAAGTGCAATCCTTGCGGACCTTATCGGATCATACTCTATCTCTATAACGCGAGCCGGAATATTCCTCTTATCTCGCTTGAAATCAATAATCCTATATCTTTTCTTATGTCCACCACCCTTATGCCTGGTTGTTATCCTACCGTTATTATTTCTTCCGGCCTTTCTCTTGTATCCGGACAATAATTTCTTTTCAGGAAAATCCCGCGTAATTTCAGAAAAATCCGATACGCTCTGAAACCTTCTCCCGCTAGACGTTGGTTTATATTTTTTTAATTGCATCCTTATTATCTCCTGATTAAGCCTCTAAAGCAGAAATCCTTTGGCCGTCTTTAAGTTTAACATAAGCCTTTTTAAGATTTGGTAATTTACCTACATGCTTCCCTACGCGTCTAAATTTACCCCTATTAATTAAGGTATTAACGCTCTCAACCTTAACATTGAAATATTTCTCCATCATGTCTTTAATCTCTTTTTTGTTCGCCTTCTTATTTACACTAAAGACATAAGTATTGTTTATCTCTCTTAATTTTAAACTCTTCTCTGACAACAACGCTTTTTCTAATGCAGTGTATATCTCTTTCATATCGCAAGATTCCTCTCTAATTCTTCATTGGCTTTTACGCTAATTAGTATTTTCTCATATTTAAGTAAATCTATAATACTGATATTATTAACATTGGTTGCCTTAAAGTTGACAAGATTTCTGGTTGACATTACAATTTTATCGCCGGAGTCAGAAGATGGCAATATAATTAGTCCTTTTTTAATCGCCAGCTTATCGAAAAACGAAACCATTGCCTTAGTCTTAATCTCAGGAAGTTCAAAATCCTCAATAAAAATAAGGTGACCCTCTTTATGAAGATATGAGAACGCAGATTTCATCGCTGCCTTCCTCGCCTTCTTTGGCATATCTTTTTTATAATTCTTTTCACTTTTTGGACCAAAAACAGTACCGCCACCTTTCCACAAAGGAGATCTTATTGAACCTGCCCTGGCTCTTCCCGTTCCTTTCTGCTTCCATGGTTTAACACCACCGCCCGATACAACCTTTCTGTTTTTAGTAGAAGCGGTGCTAAGCCGTTTATTAGCTAATGTTAATAAAACATATTCCTTTATTAACACCTCTTTAACGGGATATGAATAGACAACCTCGTTTAAGTCAACAACTCCTACATTTTCATTGTTTTTGTTTACAACATTCACATTATCAGACATTATAAATCCTTATTTTTATCCCATGCCCTAAGCAGGGTTTACTTATTTAATTTTCTTCCTGACTTATCCGCCGCATATATATGTAAAATACCGTTATTAGCACCCGGGACGGGTCCTTTTACAAACAGAAGATTTTCATCAAGATCTACCTTAATAACCTTCAAATTTAATACGGTATGTTTATTTGCTCCCATATGACCAGGCATTTTCATTCCTTTAAATACCTTCGATGGATACGACGACTGGCCTATAGAACCTGGCGCTCTATGAAACATCGAACCGTGAGTAGCCTTACCTCCGGAAAAACCCCATCTTTTTACAACACCTTGAAAACCCTTTCCCTTAGTAACACCACTAATGGAAACAGATTTTACCTCACTAAAAATAGATACGTCTATCACGCTACCTATCTTGACAGCATCAACATCAGTATCTCTGAATTCCTTTAATATTTTCAAAGGCGATATATTATGTTTAGTAAATTTGCCAAGAATAGGCTTTTTCACCCTATAAGATTTTACTTCTTCAAATCCTAGTTGTACAGCACTGTACCCGTCGGTCTGTCCATTTTTTTTTGTTACTACGGTGCAAGGTCCAGCCTTAATAACAGTAACAGGCACTACCATTCCGTTCTCATTAAACAGCTGAGTCATTCCAATCTTTTTTCCAATCAATGCTTTTATCATAAATAAGGCTCCAACCTTTTATTAAATCTGCTTAATATCTACATCAATACCTGACGAAAGATCTAATTTCATTAGTGCATCAATAGTAGCTTGATTTGGCTCTAATAAGTCAATAATTCTTTTATGAGTTCTAATCTCAAATTCCTCTCTAGATTTCTTATCTACATGAGGTGATCTCAATACACAATATTTATTAATTTTAGTAGGCAGAGGTATCGGACCGGTAACCTTAGAGCCGGTGCGTTTTGCCGTTTCGACAATTTCTAGAACTGACTGGTCCAATAATCTGTGATCGTAAGCTTTAAGCCTGATTCTTATCTTTTGAATATCCATAAATTATTTTCTCTTACCCCTTTTTTCTATTTTACTTACTCTATAACCTCGGTTACGACTCCGGCGCCCACGGTGTGTCCGCCTTCTCTGATAGCAAATCTTA